>Ga0208595_1000190_pt1 | contig 23702 bp, 22 predicted proteins | sample LakMenEpi28Jun11_FD_150742 | JGI IMG/M metagenome (GOLD analysis project Ga0208595, IMG submission 150742) | Freshwater microbial communities from Lake Mendota, WI - 28JUN2011 deep hole epilimnion (SPAdes) | ecosystem: Environmental > Aquatic > Freshwater > Lake > Epilimnion/Euphotic zone ...
CCGGAAATAAATCCAGAACAATGGGAACTTGTTTTTGAAGAACTGCATCTAAAAGATGAAAAACACGCCTTTGATTTTACGTTTCAAACTTTTATTAAAGCAAATCGTAATTCGTAAATTGTAATTCATAATTTTCAATTACTTTTGTACTTCAAAATCAAAACAATGTCCGAAACTATAAAACCGTATCAAGATTCCGAAACAGGTAAAAAAGAGCAAGTAGCTCAAATGTTTGATACCATTTCTGAAAATTATGATGGATTAAATAAAATAATTTCGTTAGGAACAGATGCTACCTGGAAAAAGAAGATTTTACAAATGGTAAAACTTCAACAGCCAGCGTCTATTTTAGATATTGCTACCGGAACAGGAGATTTAGCTATATTATTTGCAGAAACTACGGCTACAGAAATTATCGGTTTAGATATTTCGCAAGGTATGCTTGATATGGGGAAGAAAAAAATTTCAGACAAAAACTTAGAATCAAAAATTCAAATGGTTTTAGGTGATGGAGAAAAAATTCCTTACTCGGATAATTATTTTGATGTGATAACGGTGGCATACGGCGTAAGAAATTTTGAAAATTTAGAAAGAGGACTTTCTGAAATACTTCGTGTATTGAAACCAAATGGCACTTTTATTATTTTAGAAACGTCTGTACCAACAACATTTCCTTTTAAACAGGGCTATTATGTGTACACCAATTTTATTATGCCAACCATTGGAAAACTCTTTTCTAAAGATAAAGCCGCGTACAAATATTTGTCTACTTCTGCACAAAATTTCCCTTTTGGAGAAGCGTTAAACAATATTTTACGAAAAATTGGGTTTATAGAGGTAAAGCACGAACCACAAACCATGGGCGTAGCTACAATTTATAAAGCATCAAAAAAGTAAAAAATGCAAGTTAGACATCTTATTTTTATTTTATTATTTACACTGAAATCATTTGCTCAGGGCGGCACCTTTGGTAAAAATCCAATTATAAATGATGAAAATTTTGAGAAGAAAAAAATTCATTTTGGATATTATTTAGGATTTAGCAGTTATAATTATCAATTTAATTATAAAACGGTTGGAAAAGATATTGAGTTGAAGCCTGCCACTGGTTTTAATGTAGGTTTAGTAGTAAATTTAAGATTAAGAGAATTTTTTGATTTACGATTTGAACCTGGTTTTTATGCCACGCAACGTAATTTAATTTACCCAAATATTGAGGACCGTGTTGATAAATTAAGAGAAGTAAAAGCAGCCAATTTACATTTTCCATTGCTGTTAAAATATTCCGCATTAAGAACAGGAAATGTGCGACCATTTTTGGTTGGAGGTGTTTCTTCAACTTTAAATTTAGGAAGTAACGAAAAAGCATCAGACGATAATTCAGCAAATAGATTCCGAGTAAAAACTTGGACGCAAAATTACGAAGTTGGTTTTGGATTGGATTTATATTTAGAATATTTTAAATTTTCTCCATCCATCCGTGGTGTTTTCGGAACGGGCGATGAATTAATTCGCGATGTGGATCCGGATTCTCCTTGGACAGGAAATATTAAATCGATGCAAACAAGAGCTGTTTTTGTTAATTTTACGTTTCATTAAGTCGAAAGTCGTAAAGTCGAAAGTCGTAAAGTCGAAAGTCGTAAAGTTGATTTTTAGTTACTTCGTTTAAATTCTGATAAAAATATGGCGGTGGCTGTAGCTACGTTTAAACTTTCGGTTTGTTGTAAATTTCCAAATCTTGGAATAGCAATTTTTTGAGTAATTAATTTCTCAATTTCTGTGGATATACCGTTGGCTTCATTTCCCATTACAAGAATGCCATTAGGAGGTACCTCTTTTTTATAAATATTTTCACCTTCCATAAATGTTCCAAAAATTTCCAAATCAGTAGCTTTTAAATAAGCGGCTAAATTGGTGTATTCTACTTGTACTCTGGCCAAACTTCCCATAGTAGCTTGAACTACTTTTGGATTATACATATCTACGGTTTCTTCGGTACAAATAATTTTAGAAATACCAAACCAATCACACAATCTTATAATAGTTCCCATATTTCCTGGGTCTTTTATATTGTCTAAAGCTAATTCTAAACCAGAATTAGTACTGTGACTATATTCTTTAATTTTAAAAACCGCTAAACAATCATTTGCAGAAGTTAAAGCCGATATTTTTTTAAGTTCACTATCTGAAATAAGTGTTGCGGCGTGTTTTTTATCAAACAAATCCGTTTTGGTAACAAATAAATGTTCCAAACTAAAATTAGCGTCAATAAGTTCTTGAATCACTTTTTTCCCTTCTGCTATGAAAAGATTGTGTAACTTACGGTACTTTTTTTGTTGTAAACTATTAATTAGTTTAATTTGGTTTTTGCTAACCATAAAAAATTGTATTTTTGATAAAAATTAAGCATTTGAAGAATCTCACTCCAAAAATAGTACTATTTTTTCTTTTAGGACTACTTTTTTACTCTTGTTCTGAAGTAAGAAAGCTCCAAAAGAAACAATTGCTTATTGAAGATAACGAAATTATAGTAAATAACAAATCTGTTAACTTAGAGGATTTGCACAATCAATTGTATCAAAAACCCAACAGTAAATTATTAGGTTTTAAACCCCGTTTACAATTATATAATTTAAGTAAAAAAAATGCAGATTCTTCATACCAAGCGTGGTTGCTAAAAAAACCAAACCGATTAGAAAGAATGACAAAATTGTATTCTAAAAAGCAAGTAAATCGATTGGGTAAATCGTTTTTGGTTTCTGGTTATAGTGATTTTTTCAAACAAGTAGGAGAAGCTCCTTCTATATTAGATACGGCAAGAGTAAGAAAATCGGAAATTAGATTGCAATCGTATCAATTTAATAGAGGTTTTTTTGATGTGAAAGTGGCTTCTAAAATTGATTCTTTTAAAAATAAAAAAGTAAAAGTTACGTATCAAATAAACACAGGGAAACCCTATGTAATTGATAGTATTTTTAGAAATATTGATTCGCCAATTGTAGATTCATTATATCAAAATATTTCTGGAAATTCTTTAATAAAGACAGGCGAAACGTATACCGCAGAAAATATAAGCAACGAGAAAAAACGAATTGCCACAGAATTTCGAAATAGAGGTTTATATCATTTTCAAGAAAATTATATTAAAAGACCCGATATAGATACGATTGGCAAAAAAAATAAACTGAATATTACGTTTAATATTGGAAATAGAATTGTTAAAAATGCCGATTCTACTTATACGGAACCATTTAAGTTATACAAAATTAACAAGGTAAATATTTTTACAGACAAACAAGTAAAAGAGAAAGCCATCGGAATTGATAGTATTTCGTATAAAAAATTTAATTTCTACAGTTCTGGAAAATTAAAATATAAACCTAAAGCATTAGTAAACGCTATTTTTATTGAAGAGGGAAAATTATTTAGCGAACAAGATAAAACGTTAACTACAAGAGCGTTATCTAATTTGAAAGTATTTGCATATCCTCGAATTCAATATGTAGAAGATGCTACTGGAAATGGATTAATTGCAAATATTGTATTAACACCATTAAAAAAATATAATTTCAATATTAAAGGTGATTTTACCCAGTCCAACATTCAGTTGTTTGGTATCTCAGGTTTTACTGGAATTACATTTAGGAACTTATTTAAAGGTGCCGAAATTTTAGATTTTTCGTTGCGAGGCAATTTGGGTTCCTCAAAAGATGCCAGTATAAAAAATAGTACCGACGCCTTTTTTAATATATTAGAATATGGTGCGGATGTAAAATTAAGTTTTCCAAGAATTTTCTTCCCTATAAATACGAATAAAATTATTAGTAAAGAATCGTTACCAAGTACTTCTATTACCTTAGGTTTATCAAAACAAACAAATATTGGTTTGGATAAAGAAAATTATTACGGAAGTTTTTATTACGATTGGGGATTAAATAAAGATGAAACTAAAAAGTTTAAATTGGATTTATTTAACTTACAATTTGTTAAAAATTTAAATATTGATAATTATTTTAACGTGTATAATTATTCATACAATACGTTAAATAATTTAGCACAAACGTATAATACAAATTCTACTTTTGAAGACGCCGCTGGAAATTTGACTTTTTCAGGAGCGGTAGATTTTATTAATGAAGTAAAAAGTGGTGTCATTAATGTAGCTGATGAAACGGATTTTAAAGCAATCAATACTATTGGTGAAAGAAGAAAAAGATTGATTGAAAACAATTTAATTTTATCTTCAAGTTTTTCTTATAATTTAAGTACCAAAAGAAGTGTTAATGATGTTCAGTTTTATAATATTAAAGCTAAAATTGAAAGTTCAGGAAATATTTTAAATGTAATTGCAAAGCAAAAAAAAGAAGCCTTAAATAGTAACGACAATCAAACTGTTTTTGGTGTAGAATATGCGCAATATCTTAAAACGGAATTTGAATACATCAAACACTTACAGTTATATAAGAAAAGCTCCTTAGCATTTAGATTTTTTGGAGGAGTGGCTGTTCCTTATGGAAATTCAAATTCTGTGCCTTTTTCAAGAAGTTATTTTGCAGGTGGAAGTAATGATAATAGAGGATGGCAAGCCTATTCATTGGGACCAGGGTCAAGTTTAAGTGTAAATGATTTTAATGAAGCCAATTTAAAACTTTCTTTAAATTTAGAATACCGATTTAATATTTTTAATAGTTTAAATGGAGCTTTATTTACGGATGCTGGAAATATTTGGAATGTTTCAGATAACGTAGAAGATGAAAAATTAAAATTTAAAGGAACAAAATCTTTTCAAGAGGTTGCTTTAGGTACTGGTTTTGGACTTAGATATGATTTTGGTTTCTTTGTAATTCGTGGCGATTTAGGTTTCAAAGCTTACAATCCTGCTAAAGAATATTCGCAAAGATGGTTGAAAGATATGAACTTTTCTAAAACTGTTTTTAATATAGGTATCAATTATCCTTTTTAAAATTAATAAAATTCTTACTTTTGTAAATTCAAAAAAACAACATAAATAAATTATCAATAAATAAAAACGTATGAGTCATAATATCAAACCTGGAGTAGCCACTGGAAATCAAGTTCAAGAAATTTTTAATTACGCGAAAGAAAAAGGATTTGCTTTACCAGCTGTAAACGTTACAGGAAGTAGTACAATAAATGGTGTTTTAGAAACAGCAGCAAAATTAAATGCACCTGTAATTATTCAGTTTTCAAACGGAGGCGGTCAGTTTAACGCTGGAAAAGGAATGTCAAATGTTGGTGAAAAAGCAGCTATTTTAGGATCTATTGCTGGTGCAAAACACGTACATACTTTAGCTGAAGCTTATGGCGCAACCGTAATTTTACATACAGATCATTGTGCGAAAAAATTATTACCTTGGATTGATGGTTTATTAGATGCGTCTGAAAAACATTTTTCAGAAACAGGAAAACCATTATATTCTTCTCATATGATTGATTTATCTGAAGAACCAATTGAAGAAAACATTGAACTTTGTAAGCAATATTTAGCAAGAATGAGTAAAATGGATATGACTTTAGAAATTGAACTTGGCATTACAGGTGGAGAAGAAGATGGAGTAGATAATTCAGATGTGGATAGTTCTAAATTGTACACACAACCAGAAGAAGTTTCTTATGCATACGAAGAGTTAATGAAAATTAGTCCACGTTTTACAATTGCTGCTTCTTTCGGAAATGTTCACGGTGTGTACAAACCAGGAAATGTAAAATTAACACCTAAAATTTTAAAAAATTCGCAAGAATACGTTCAAAATAAATTCAATACAGGTGCTAATCCAGTAGATTTTGTTTTCCACGGAGGTTCAGGTTCAACAATTGAAGAAATTAGAGAAGCTATTTCATATGGTGTAATCAAAATGAATATCGATACCGATTTACAATTTGCTTTTACAGAAGGAATTAGAGATTATATGACCTCAAAAATCGATTATTTAAAAACACAAATTGGTAGCCCTGAAGGAAGCGACAGTCCAAATAAAAAACATTACGACCCAAGAAAATGGATTCGTGAAGGAGAAGTTACTTTCAATACAAGATTAGAACAGGCTTTCGCCGATTTAAATAACGTAAATACATTATAGTCATCAAGTCCAAAAGTCGTATGTCTGAATGTTTTCAGATTTGTTAGGCTTTTGACTTTTGACTTTTAACTTTTGACTTGAAAAATTATGGCTTGGTTTAAAAGAAAAGAAAAAGGGATTACAACCGCAACTGAGGATAAAAAAGATGTACCGAAAGGATTGTGGTACAAATCGCCTACAGGAAAAATTGTAGATTCAGAAGAATTAGAAAGAAACTTATGGGTAAGTCCAGAAGACGATTATCACGTACGAATTGGTAGTGCTGAATATTTTAGAATTTTATTTGATGATAATGAATTCAAAGAATTAGATGCTAATTTAACTTCTGTAGATTCATTAAAATTTGTGGATACTAAAAAGTATAGCGACCGTTTAAAAGAAGTTACCGAAAAAACCAAATTGAAAGACGCGGTAAGAACTGGAGTAGGAAAATCTAAAGGAAATGACATAGTTATTTGTTGTATGGATTTTGCTTTTATTGGTGGTTCGATGGGCGCTGTAGTTGGTGAAAAAATCTCAAGAGGTGTGAATTATGCTATCAAAAATAAATTGCCATTTGTGATGATTTCAAAATCAGGTGGTGCTCGTATGATGGAAGCAGCACAATCTTTAATGCAATTAGCAAAAACGTCTTCTAAATTAGCTCAACTTGCAGAAGCTCAATTACCTTATATTTCTTTATGTACTGATCCTACAACCGGAGGAACTACTGCTTCTTATGCTATGCTTGGGGATATTAATATTGCAGAACCAGGTGCTTTAATTGCTTTTGCTGGACCGCGTGTTGTGAGAGATACAACCGGTAAAGATTTGCCAGAAGGTTTTCAAACCTCAGAATTTTTATTAGAACACGGTTTCTTAGATTTTATTTCACATAGAAAAGAATTAAAAGATAAAATTAATTTATATATCGATTTAATCTTAAATCAAGATATTAGATAAAAACAAAAATCCCGATTTTCATTTGAAAATCGGGTTTTTTTATTCTTGCTTTAGAAAATATTAAATTCCAAAGGCAGTTTTAATATCTGCTACACGGTCTAATTTTTCCCAAGTAAATAATTCAACTTCAACTGTTTTAACTACACCATCTGGTGATTTAAACGTTTTTGTTACTACTTCATTTTTACGTCCCATATGTCCGTAAGCAGCAGTTTCACTATAAATTGGTGTTCTTAATTTTAAATTTTGCTCAATAGCATAAGGTCTTAAATCAAACAATTGTGCTACTTTATCTGAAATTTGAGAATCTAATAAACCGTTTTTAGCTGTTCCGTATGTATTTACATATATGTTACAAGGTTTTGCAACACCAATAGCATAAGAAACTTGAACTAAAACCTCGCTTGCCACACCAGCAGCAACCAAGTTTTTAGCAATATGACGCGCAGCATAAGCAGCACTTCTGTCTACTTTACTTGGGTCTTTACCTGAGAAAGCACCACCACCGTGAGCACCTTTTCCGCCATAAGTATCCACGATAATTTTTCTACCTGTTAATCCAGTATCTCCGTGTGGTCCTCCGATTACGAATTTTCCAGTTGGGTTAATGTGGTATTCAATTTTATCATTAAATAAATGAGCATATTGAGGGTATTTAGTTAAAATTCTTGGAATTAAGATGTCAATAATATCTTTCTTAATTTTTGCAAGCATAGAAGTTTCTTCATCAAAATCATCGTGTTGTGTAGAAACTACAATAGAATCAATTCTAACTGGAATATTGTCATCATTGTATTCTAATGTTACTTGAGATTTTGCATCTGGACGTAAATACGTAATGGCTGAATTTTCTCTTCTTAATTCTGCTAATTCTTGTAATAATTTGTGTGCTAAATCTAATGCTAAAGGCATTAAATCTTCAGTTTCATTAGTGGCATAACCAAACATAATTCCTTGGTCACCCGCACCTTGTGCATTTGCTTTCGATTCAAAATCTGTGGCTGCAGCTCTATCAACTCCTCTGTTAATATCATCAGATTGATCGTGAATTGCTGATAAAACCCCACAAGAGTTTGCTTCAAACATATATTCGCTTTTTGTGTAACCAATTTTTTTGATTACATCACGTGCAATAGTTTGTACATCTAAATAGGTATTAGATTTTACTTCACCGGCTAAAATAACTTGTCCTGTTGTTACTAAAGTTTCACAAGCTACTTTTGACGATGGGTCAAATGCTAAAAAGTTGTCAATTAATGCATCACTAATTTGATCTGCAATTTTATCTGGATGTCCTTCGCTCACAGATTCCGACGTAAATAAATAAGCCATAATTATAAATTAATATATAATAATTAACGAAAAGATTGCAAGGAAATACTAAAGTAGGGAAGTTTCTGCTTTAGCATTTTTTAACGAGGTTGCAATCAGTTCAAATTTTTCCTCTTTAATTCTGTTGCAAAGTTATAAAATCAATTTGAAATACAAATCATAAAAAACGATTTAAATTAAATTTTCAACAAAATCATTTATTAAATGAAAAATTATCTATTTATTTCAATTTTAAATGAAAAATTACCTGAATTTATGTCTATAAAAATTAAATTTTAGAAAATATTTCTTTTTTCATTTTTTTTAGTACCTTTGCCCCGTTCATAAACATACTGATTGTTATCACGAAAGGTGGAGGGATTAGACCCATTGAAACCTTAGCAACCCTACTCCTGTAGAAGGTGCTACATTCTATTCCTAATAATATAGGAAGCAGATAACTTGAAAATTTCACATTTTTCGCTGATATCAATTTTAAGTTTATTTCGTGTTTTCATTTTTTTTGAAAGCAGTATAATCATTTTAAAATATAATTCCGTTGAAAATGTCAAATTCACCAGAAATAAAACAAATTAAAAGTAACATACAACAAGCCATTAAAGAAAGAATTTTAGTTCTTGACGGCGCTATGGGTACGATGTTGCAACGCAATAAATTTGAAGAAGAAGATTTTCGAGGGGAACGATTTAAAGATTTTCCACATCCATTAAAAGGAAATAACGATTTACTTTCTATTACACAACCAGAAGCAGTAAAAGCAGTACATCGTTTGTATTTTGAGGCAGGTGCTGATATTGTAGAAACCAATACGTTTTCTGGTACTACTATTGGTATGGCCGATTATCATATGGAAGATTTGGTGTACGAATTAAATTACCAATCCGCAAAAATTGCAAGAGAAGTGGCTGACGAATTTACAGATAAGCCTCGTTTTGTAGCAGGTTCTATAGGACCAACTAACAGAACGGCTTCTATGTCGCCAGATGTAAATGATCCCGGCTATCGTGCCGTAACGTTTGACGATTTACGAATCGCCTACAAACAACAAGTTGAAGCTTTAATTGATGGTGGTTCGGATGTGCTTTTAGTTGAAACGATTTTTGATACATTAAACGCAAAAGCGGCACTTTTCGCTATAGAAGAAGTAAAAGAAGAACGAAATATTGATATTCCAATTATGGTTTCAGGAACTATTACAGATGCTTCTGGAAGAACTTTATCTGGACAAACTGTTGAAGCTTTTTTAATTTCTATTCAGCATATTCCTTTGTTAAGTGTAGGATTTAATTGCGCTTTAGGAGCCGATCAGTTAAAACCTTATTTAAAACGCTTGGCACAACATACACAAATAAATATTTCGGCACATCCAAATGCGGGTTTACCAAATGCTTTTGGAGAATACGACCAAACACCAATGGAAATGCAGGCTTTAATTCGGGACTATTTACAAGACAATTTAATAAATATAATAGGAGGTTGCTGCGGTACAACTCCAGAACACATTAAATTAATTGCAGAAGTTGCCGCAGAATTTAAGCCAAGAAAATCAGAATAAAACAGTCATTTAGCATTTTACTATTCTAAATGAATTTTAAAAAAGCTAAAATGAAAAACAGCATAATCAAAATAAAAAAATACGTTTCAAAAAGTAAAATCTTTTGGAAAGAAGTAAAAGAAAATTATAAAAAAATAAGCAGTATTCTTTAAGATTAGCCTGCCAGATTATAAAATAAAATGTCAAAAAAAAATAAAATAAATTTACAACTTTCAGGTTTAGAACCACTCTTTATTAACGAAGATTCTATTTTCGTAAATGTTGGAGAACGAACCAATGTAACAGGTTCTCGTAAATTTCTTCGATTAATTAAAGAAGAAAAGTATGATGAAGCACTTTCGATTGCACGAGAACAAGTGGAAGGTGGTGCCCAAATTATCGATGTTAATATGGATGAAGGAATGTTAGATGGCATTTATGCTATGACAAAATTCCTAAATTTAATTGCTGCCGAACCTGATATTGCTCGTGTTCCTGTAATGATTGATAGTTCGAAATGGGAAATTATCGAAGCAGGTTTAAAAGTCGTACAAGGAAAAGCGGTCGTAAATTCAATTTCTCTAAAAGAAGGCGAAGCGGTTTTTATTCATCACGCAAAGTTAATTAAGCGATTTGGCGCGGCTGTAATTGTAATGGCTTTTGATGAAGTCGGACAAGCAGATAATTACCAAAGAAGAATTGAAATTTGTAAAAGAAGTTACGATATATTAGTCAACCAAGTTGGTTTTCCTGCCGAAGATATCATTTTCGATCCCAATATTTTTCCAGTAGCAACTGGAATGGACGAACATAAATTAAACGCTTTAGATTTTTTCCAAGCAACAAAGTGGATTCGTGAAAATTTACCTTTTGCAAATATTTCTGGTGGTGTTAGTAATGTTTCATTCTCCTTTCGTGGAAATGATAAGGTACGTGAAGCGATGCACTCTGCATTTTTATATCACGCCATTCAGAATGGGATGACTATGGGAATTGTCAATCCAGAAATGTTAGAAATTTACGATGAGATTGATCCTGTTTTATTAGAACACGTAGAAGATGTGCTTTTAAACAGAAGAGAAGATGCTACGGAACGATTATTAGATTTAGCCGAAAGTTTTAAAGGCGATTTCAAGGTAAATGAAAAAGCAATAGCCGAATGGCGAAATGTTTCAGTTCAAGAACGATTAACGTATTCGTTAGTAAAAGGATTTGATGAATTTATTGAAATTGATGTAGAAGAAGCCAGATTAACCGCCAATAAAGCCATTGAAGTGATTGAAATCAGTTTAATGAATGGTATGAACGTGGTTGGCGATTTATTCGGAAGTGGAAAAATGTTTTTACCTCAAGTGGTAAAATCAGCACGTGTGATGAAAAAAGCTGTGGCGTATTTATTACCATTTATTGAATCCGAAAAAGATGCAACTGCTTCTTCATCAGCTGGAAAAGTATTGATGGCAACTGTTAAAGGCGATGTTCACGATATCGGAAAAAACATTGTTTCAGTAGTTTTGGCGTGTAATAATTTCGAAATTATCGATTTAGGCGTTATGGTTCCGCCAGAAAAAATTATTGATGCCGCCATTAAAGAAAATGTAGATATCATCGGTTTAAGCGGACTAATTACGCCTTCTTTAGACGAAATGGTGTATTTGGCCAAAGAAATGGATAAATTAAATATTAAAATTCCAATAATGATTGGTGGTGCAACCACTTCACGCGCACATACAGCTGTTAAAATTGCTCCAGAATATGCTGCTACTGTAGTTCACGTTAATGATGCATCAAGAGCGGTAACTGTGGCTTCGAATTTATTAAACACGGAAACAAAAATGTCGTATTCAGTTGCGTTACGCGAGGAGTACGATGCATTACGTGAAGGCTATTTAAATAGAGCTAGAGAGAAAAATTTCTTAACGATTGAAGAAGCTCGTAAAAATAAATTAAAGATAGATTGGAGCAATTACGAAGCTATAAAACCTAATTTTATTGGAACGAAAATAGTTGAGGTAGCATTATCAGATTTAGTCGATTTTATCGATTGGACACCGTTTTTTCAATCTTGGGAATTGTTTGGAAAATATCCTGCTATATTAACTGATGAAATAGTGGGCGAACAAGCATCAGATTTGTTTAAAGATGCGCAAAATATGTTATCAAAAATTGTCTCTGAAAAATGGTTTACAGCTAAAGGAATTTTAGGAATTTTTCCCGCTAATACTATAAATGATGATGATATTGAAATCAGCCCCCCAACCCCCGAAGGGGGAGCTCCCGACTTAGTGGATAAGTATGGATGGGAAACTGCAGGCTCTGAATTGTATAGTATTTTAAAAGAAAAGGCAAAAGAAATGCGTAACAAACCTACTGAAGCAGAAAAAATGCTTTGGAATGTTTTGAGCAATAAAGGGATTGAAAATTATAAATTTAGAAGACAACATATTGTTGGTGAATATATTGTAGATTTTATTTGTTTAGAAAAAAGATTAATTATAGAGGTAGATGGTGCTATACACAATGATTTAGCACAAATTGAACACGACAAACATAGAACCGAATGGTTGGAATCTAAAGGTTTTAAAGTCATACGATTCACAAATAATCAAGTCCTCTCAGATTTTTTCAATACAATAGAAAAAATTCGTAAAGGATTAAACACAATCTTGGTAGCTCCCCCTTCGGGGGCGGGGGGGGCTTTTCTTACATTAAGACAACAATCTCAAAAAACTGCTGGGGCACCTAACATCGCTTTGGCCGATTTTATTGCACCAAAAGATTCTGGAGTTCAAGATTATATAGGTTGTTTTTGTGTAACAACAGGATTTGGAGTGGATGAAAAAGCAACAGAATTCGAAAACCAATTAGACGATTATAATTCGATTTTAGTCAAAGCTTTAGGTGATAGATTAGCAGAAGCTTTTGCGGAATATTTACATTTAAAAGTTCGAAAAGAAATTTGGGGATATGCTTCTGATGAACAACTTTCAAATCAAGAATTAATTAAAGAAAATTATAAAGGAATTCGTCCAGCACCAGGATATCCAGCTTGTCCAGACCATTTAGAAAAACCAACTATTTGGGATATTTTAAAAGTGGAAGAAAATATAGGTGTGAAATTAACTGAAAGTATGGCAATGTGGCCGGCTTCTTCCGTATCAGGATACTATTTTGCTCATCCAGAAAGTAAGTATTTTGGGTTAGGAAAAATAAAATCAGACCAAGTAGCAGATTATGCAAAAAGAAGAAACATATCAATAGACACAGCAACTAAATGGTTAGCACCAAATATTGCAGATTAAAAACAGTCATAATGTCAAATGTCATAAAGTCATAAAGAATTATTCTTATGACTTTCGACTTTCTACTTTAAAACTTTAAGACATAAAAAATGAAAGTAACTGAACATATCCAAAACGCCAACGGAAAGCCATTGTTTTCTTTTGAAATTTTACCGCCTTTAAAAGGTCAAAATATTCAATCAATTTTTGATAGTATTGATCCGTTAATGGAATTTAATCCACCATTTATTGATGTTACCTATCATCGAGAAGAATATGAATTTAAGGAATTACCAAATGGGTTATTGCAAAAGAAAATTGTAAAAAAACGACCAGGTACTGTTGGAATTTGTGCAGGAATTCAGAACAAATATAATGTAGACGCCATTCCGCATATTTTATGTGGTGGTTTTACAAAAGAAGATACCGAAAATTTACTAATTGATTTAGATTTTTTAGGAATCAATAACGTTGTGGCGCTTCGTGGTGATGCGGTTAAAAGTGAAATTTATTTTAAGCCAGAAAAAGATGGTCACGTTTTTGCTTCTGAATTGGTTTCGCAAATTAACGATTTAAATAACGGTATTTACTTAGATGCCGATTTGCAAAATTCATCTAAAACCGATTTTTGTATCGGAGTTGCAGGATATCCTGAAAAACATATGGAAGCACCAAGTTTGGATAGCGACATTCATTTCTTAAAACAAAAGATTAAAAATGGTGCCGAATACATCATCACTCAGATGTTTTTTGATAATCAGAAATTTTTCGAATTTGTTGCGAAGTGCAGAGCGGCAGGAATCACAATTCCAATAATTCCGGGTTTAAAGCCAATCTCTACCAAAAAACAATTAAATTTAATTCCACACCGTTTTAGTATCGAATTACCAGACGATTTAATTATGTCAGTCGTTAAAGCCAAAGATAATGATGCGGTAAAACAAATTGGTATCGATTGGTGTACGCAACAAAGTAAAGAATTGGTGGCAGCAGGAATACCCGTACTTCATTATTACTCTATGGGTAAAGCGGAAAACATCAAAGCCATTGCCAGTCAAATATTTTAATTTCAATTTTCTTTGTAATTAAACTTCATAAACTATATTTGTCTGAATTATTTTTATGAAGCATTTTTTACTTTTATTCATTTTTGGAATTTCGTTTTCACAAAATCAATCGGACGCCTATTATGTAGATGTTCAAGGATTTCGTGGAAATGTTTTCAAACATACACCAGAGGTTAGTCATTTGGCAACCGGACATCCAGATGGATTTTTGGTGAGTATAAATAAAAAATCATCAGGTAAAAAAGAATGGCAGCAAGTTTATGGTTATCCAGATTATGGGATTTCTTTCCAAGCTATCGACTTTAAAAATAACTATTTAGGCAAAAATTATGCGATTGGGTTGCATTATAATTTTTACTTTTTAAAAAGGCATTTACTTTTCCGAGTTTCCCAAGGAATTGGATTTACAACAAATCCTTACGATAAAGAAACCAATAATAAAAACAACGCTTTTGGTTCAAAGTTTTTAGACAACAATTACATTTTATTACAATATCAAAAGCAAAATCTTCTTGGACCAATAGGTGTTCAAACAGGATTTATGCTTACCCATTTTTCAAATGCCCGATTTAAAGCACCAAATAGCGGTATAAACAGTTATTCCTTTAATTTTGGATTGAATTATAATTTTGATAAAGACAAAACGATTATAAAAGACAGCTTGCCAAACACAAAATCGTATGCAGAAAAAATTAAATATAATTTAGCCTTTCGAACAGGAATTTCAGAAGCACCTGTAGTTGGAATTGGTCAGCGTCAGTTTTATCACATTGGTTTATATGCAGACAAGCGATTTAATAGAAAAAGTGCCATACAATTAGGAACAGATGTGTTTTTTTCAAGATACTTAAAAGATTATATTCAGTTTTCTTCTGTCGCCTTTCCAAATAAAGAACCCGTTGATCCTACTACGGATTATAAAAAAATTGGCGTTTTTGTGGGTCACGAATTATTTATTAATAAATTATCCATTGAAACGCAATTTGGTTATTATGTATACAAACCTTTTAAGTATGATATTGATATTTATCAGCGGTTGACACTAAAATATTATATCAATAAGAATATATTTACAGGAATTGGTTTAAAAACCCATAAAGCAAAAGCCGAAGCTGCTGAACTAACTTTAGGAATACGATTATGATAAAAAAATATATACTTTTAGTTTTTGTATTATTCCTTTCAGGTTGTGGGATTTCTGAAGATTGTATTAAAAATGCTGGTGATGCTGTTACAAAAGAATATGCCATTTCTGATTTTGATAAAATTCGCGTGCATTCAGGAATTTCTTTGGTGGTAAAAGAAGGGTCGAATTTTAAAGTTATCATTCAATCAGGTACAAATATAATAGGTAATATTGAAGTAAATAAACAAGGCGATTTTTTAGTAGTAAAAGACAATTCAACGTGTAACTGGACGCGCGATTTTAAAGCTGCAACTGTTTATGTAACGGCACCAAATATTTCCGAAATTCATAGTAAAACCGAACAAGACATTTACTCAGACGGAACGTTAACTTTCCCAATTTTGAGATTATTTGCTTTAAATGAAGACGAAGCCGGTACTGGCGATTTCTATTTTAATATAAATAATGCACAAACCGTAATTGAATCGAATCACGTGTCTAATTTTACAATTTCTGGAAAAACTGCGGAATTATTATGTAATTTCTATTTTGGTACAGGTAAATTTATGGGAGAAAATTTCATTTGTCAAAACATAAAAATCTTTCAACGCGGTTCTAATGATATGATTTTAAAACCCATTCAATCCATTTCAGGAAAAATTTTAAATACTGGAAATGTGATTCTCAAAAACAATCCACCAATAATAAATGTAGAACAACTGTTTTCAGGGCATTTGATAATGAATTAAGCTTTCGTCTTCTCTCTAAAAACCTTTTCCAAATTGCTTCCTAAATCAGTAAGTTGTGCGTCTTCTACAATTTTTCCTTTGTGAATAATGATAATTCTATCACAGATAGCTTCTACTTCTTGCATAATATGTGTAGATAAAAACACGGTTTTATCTTTACCAATATTTTTAATTAGTTCTCTAATTTCCACCAATTGATTTGGATCCAATCCTGTTGTTGGTTCATCTAAAATCAATACATCTGGATTGTGAAGTAAAGCTGTAGCTAATCCTACACGCTGACGAAATCCTTTAGAAAGTTCGCCAATTTTTTTGTGACATTCTGGAGTTAAACCCGTCAATTCAATCACTTCTTGAATACGAGATTTATCTGTTTTATGAACATCAGCACTAAATTCTAAATATTCACGCACATATAAATCCAAATATAACGGATTGTGTTCTGGTAAATAACCAACCGATTGTTGCACGTTTTTCTGAGCAGAAGTAACGTCAAAACCATTTACAAAGGCTTCACCTTCATCTGCTGTTAAATAAGTAGTCAATATTTTCATTAATGTCGATTTTCCGGCACCATTTGGACCTAAAAAACCTACTATTTCGCCTTTTTTCACAGAAAAACTAACGTTATCTAACGCTTTTTGAGTTCCGTACGTTTTGGTTATGTTTTTTACTTCTATTGACATATTCTTGTTTTCCACAAAAATAATAAATAAAAGCAATACTTTAATAGATAAATTTAAGTTAATATGGTTTTTGTTGTTTAATTTTTTTGTAAATTTGTTGAACAAAATATTTATACTATGGCAGCACCTAAAAAAAAGAAAGTAATTACCGAAGATGTAATTGTTTCTGCATACACTGATTTTTGTTTAACAAATGCAAAAAAACCAAATTCGGTTTATGAATTTGCTAAGTTAAACAATATGGATGAAACGGATTTTTATCACTATTTTGCTTCATTTGAATTGTTAGAAAAACAATATTTTGTTTCGATGTTTGCTTATACATTAGAGTTACTTGAAAAAAATGAAGGATATCAATCCTATGATAGTGCTAATAAATTATCTGCTTTTTATTTTACATTTTTCGAAATGGCTACTGCAAATAGAAGTTTTATCATTCATTTATTGAAAGAAGATAAAAACCCAATGAAAAACTTAGGGAAGTTGTCTAAACTTCGCGAAGTATATTTGGATTATGCTCTAACTATTTTGGAAAAGCCAATTAAAATTGAACAAGAAACAGTAGTAAAAATTCAAGATAAAGTATTACAAGAAGCATCTTGGTTGCAATTTTTATCCATCTTCAATTTTTGGATGAACGACGAATCTTCCAATTTTGAAAAAACCGATGTTTTTATTGAAAAATCTGTAAAAGCGAGTTTCGATTTGGCTTATAATATTCCAACACAGAGTATCATAGATTTTGGAAAATTCTTATGGAAAGAACAAATGAATGGCATGTTTTCAAAATCATAAATATCAAAAACACATATGTTTTAGATGTAATAACTATTGTTTACTATTCAAAGCGAAGCTTCTCAAAGTAAAAAATTTCTATGTGCCTGTGTGTTTAAAAAATAATATAACTTAAAATGAATAAAATAGATAGTATTCCAACTGGAAAAATGCAGCGTGTAACTAAATTAGTTACCACCGGAGTGAAAGTTGGAGGAAATTACCTAAAATATTACGGTGAAAAAGTGGTTAATCCCTCTTTAACTAAAGATAAATTACACGAAAGTAATGCCTCAGACATTTACGATGGACTAAAGGAATTAAAAGGAAGTGCGTTAAAAGTAGCACAAATGTTAAGTATGGAAAAAAACTTGTTACCACAATCTTATGTAGATAAGTTTTCGTTGTCGCAATTTTCTGTGCCACCATTATCAGCGCCTTTGGTTCGCAAAACATTTAAAACGTATTTCAAACAATACCCTGAAGAATTATTTGATACTTTTTCACCAGATTCTATTAATGCGGCAAGTATAGGACAAGTTCACAAAGCAACTAAAAACGGAAAAGAATTAGCTGTAAAAATTCAGTATCCTGGAATACGTGAAAGTATTGGATCCGATATTGCTTTAGTGAAACCAATTGCGATAAGAATGTTTAATTTGCAAGGAACTTCTGATGAATATTTTCAAGAAGTTGAAGACAAACTTACCGAAGAAACGGATTATAAATTGGAAATTTCGCAATCGATGGCAGTAATTATTGATTGTGAGAAAATTGATAATTTATTATTTCCCAACTATTACCCAGAATATTCTTCTGACAAAATTATCACAATGGATTGGATGAATGGGATTCATTTATCTGAATTTTGTTCGAGCAATGCCTCTCAAGAACAACGTGATAAAGTTGGACAAACGTTATGGAATTTCTATATGTACCAAATTCATCAGTTGAAGAAATTTCACGCAGATCCTCATCCTGGTAATTTTTTAGTAGATAAAAATGATAATTTAATTGCGATTGATTTTGGTTGTATGAAGGAAATTCCAAATGATTTTTATGTGCCGTATTTTGAAGTGTCTACACCAGATTCTTTAAAAGATATGGACTATTTCACAAAAAAATTATTCGAATTAGAAATTTTAAAAACAACGGATTCTCCAAAAGAGTTAGCATTTTTTACAGATATGTTTCATGAATTGCTTAGTGTTTTTACTCTACCAATTCAAGCAGAAATATTTGATTTCGCACAACCTGAGTTTCAAGCTCAAATTGCTGCTTTAAGTGAAAAATTCGCAAGTGATAAAACGCTACGTAAAATGAATGGAAACCGTGGTTCAAAACATTTTATCTATGTAAACAGAACCTTTTTTGGTTTATACAGTTTAATGTTTGACATCAAAGCAAAAGTAAAAATTAACGATTTTGAAAAATATTTAAATTAAATTAAAATATGAAGAATTACCTAATAATTGGCGGAAGTAAAGGTGTTGGTGAAGAAATTGTAAAAGAATTATCTGAAAAAGGTAATTTTTGTCACGTTATTTCTCGTTCTGAGCCTACTTATGAATTTAATGGAAATTGGCATCAATTAGACGCTTTAGCAGACACGTTGCCCACTATCGATACTGTTGATGGTTTGGTATATTGCTTAGGAAGTATCAATTTGAAACCTTTTAATCGTTTAAGTATAGAAGATTTTAATTCCGATTTAAATGTGAATTTTTTTGGTGCATTAAAAGCCTTTCAACACTATTTACTTGCGTTAAAAAAATCAGAACAAGCCAGTGTAGTTTTCTTTAGCACGGTTGCCGTTCAATCAGGGATGCCTTATCACGCAAGTATTGCCGCAGCAAAAGGTGCTGTTGAAGGTTTAGTAAAAAGTTTGGCTGCCGAATTTGCACCAAAAATAAGAGTCAACGCCATTGCACCATCTTTAATAGATTCTCCATTGGCTTCAGGAATTTTACGTTCAGATCAAATTAGAGAGAATATGATTGCGAAACATCCCTTAAAACGAATTTTAAATCCAGTTGATGTTTCTCAAACCGCTTGTTTTCTTTTAACAGATGCTTCTAATGGAATTACAGGGCAAATTATTGTTCAAGATAACGGTTTGGTAAGTTTAAGTTATTAAATATTTTATATATTTGTGATAGTATAAAAATCGCCAATATATTATGTAACTAATCAGTTATATAAAAAGTATATAAATTAATGAATCCCGATTTTTCGGGATTTTTTATTCAAATAAAATGGAAATTACAAAAGATTACAAACAATGGTTGGTAGATTTAAAATTAAATCATCCGTTAGTTATAGCTGGACCTTGTAGCGCTGAAACCGAAGAACAAGTTTTGAAAATTGCACACGAATTAAAAAACTCTGATGTTTCTATTTTTCGTGCTGGAATTTGGAAACCAAGAACTCGACCTGGAGGCTTTGAAGGCGTTGGTGAAATTGGTTTAAAATGGCTACAGAAAGCCAAAGCAGAGACAGGTTTGTTGATGGCTATAGAAGTTGCCAATGCCAATCACGTAAAATTAGCGTTACAATATGATATTGATGTACTGTGGATTGGTGCACGAACCACTGTAAATCCGTTTGCAGTACAAGAAATTGCAGAGGCATTAAAAAACACAGATAAAATTGTATTGATAAAAAACCCCGTGAATCCAGATTTGTCTTTATGGATTGGCGGATTGGAACGCTTATATCAAGCTGGGATTAAAAATTTAGGAGTCATTCATAGAGGATTTTCAACCTATGAAAAAACGAAATATAGAAACAATCCAGAGTGGCAAATTGCCATAGATTTGCAAAATAGATTCCCGAATTTGCCTTTAATTTGTGATCCATCACACATCACGGGTAAACGAGATATGATTCAGGAAGTAGCACAACAAGCTTTAGATTTAAATTACGATGGCTTAATTATTGAAACCCATTTTGATCCAGATAACGCTTGGAGCGATGCTGCACAGCAAGTTACACCAGCAGCATTAAAACAAATTTTTGTCGATTTGAAAATGAGAAAAGAAACCGATGAAAATGCAGAATGGAATAAAGAAATGGCCTTACAACGCGCATACATTGACGAATTAGATACAAAATTGATTGAAATTTTAGGAAAACGTATGCGTCTTGCGGAAAAAATCGGACAACTTAAAAAAGAGAAAAACGTAGCGATTTTGCAAAACAAACGATGGAATGAAATTTTAGAAAGAATGATTATAGATGGTGAAAATAAAGGACTAAACGAAGAATTTGTTTTGAAAATTTACAAAGCGATACATCAAGAAAGTATTGCGCATCAGGAAATAGTATTTAAAAGTTAAAAGGCCATAACAACGTTATAGCCTTTTAATTATTATTTATTTTTTTTAAAAATATATCGTGTTATAAAAATCCCTGTTCTATCATCTTTACCTCCGTCACTTTCTGCAGCACTTGACACATTAAATAATTCCCATCCTTCAACACTATATTTATTTAAAAGAGAAGTTATCATAGCGTCATTAGAAGCGATATTTTGAAAATTTATTCCAACAAGACTATAAAAATTCAATAAAGTAGATTCTTTTAAGTTATCAATTTTAACATCTGATCGATCACTTGTGGTTTTGTCCTTGCCATCAGCAGTTCTAACTGTAGTGAATTGTGTGTAATCTACTTCAGTACCGTTTTCAATAATTCTAGATCTACCTATTCCTCCTGGAACGACTGATTCTATTGAAGTTACAATTTTGTACTCAACTGTTTGTCCGAATGTTGTCATTGTATAAATGCACAATGCACAACTTAAAAATAATTTTTTAATCATAATTTTAGATTTAGGTTATAAAAGCAAATTTAAAAAATAAGAATATAATTTCAAAATTCATTTCAAACGTTTTATTATTTCGTTATCATAAGAAATCTTATATTTGCTATATTAATTTAAAATAATTCATGACAGGAACCGTTTATAAATCTACAGGAAGTTGGTATTACGTAAAATCTGATGATAACCAATTTTACAATTGTCGAATCAAAGGTAAATTCCGTATGAAAGGTATTAAAAGCACCAATCCTATAGCGGTAGGCGATGTGGTAGATTTTGATTTAGACGAAACGGTAGATGAAGTAAACGGAATTATAACTAATATTCACGATAGAAAAAATTATATCGTTCGTAAATCGGTAAATTTATCTAAGCAAACACATATTATTGCCTCTAATATTGATATGGGCTTCTTAATAGTAACCATCAATAATCCTACAACTACAACAAGTTTTATTGACAGATTTTTAGTTACTGCAAAGGCGTATGGCATTGAAGCGATTATAATTTTCAATAAAATAGACACCTTTGACGAGGCTACTTTAGAAGAGCAATTGTATTTGCAACATATTTACACCGAAATTGGGTATAAATGTTTGCGTGTTTCGGCAACTGATAATAAAGGCGTTGCAGAATTAATGGATATTATGAAAGGAAAAGTATCTATGTTTTCAGGTCATTCTGGTGTGGGAAAATCAACGTTAGTAAACGCAATTGAACCTACATTAAAATTGAAAACTAAAGAAATATCTAATTCTCACGCTCAGGGTCAACATACCACGACATTTGCTGAAATGTTTGATTTGTCAAATAATATCCGAATTATTGATACGCCAGGAATTAGAGGTTTTGGAATGGTGGACATGGAAAAACAAGAAATTTCAGATTACTTTCCAGAACTTTTTGCTTTAAAAGAAGCGTGTAAATTCAACAATTGTTTGCATAAAGAAGAGCCGCATTGTGCGGTAAAAAAAGCACTTGATGAAGATAAAATTACTTGGAGTAGGTATCAAAGTTATTTAAAAATATTAGAAGGCGACGAAGAGCAATACCGAAATGACATTTACGGCGAAGACCGAATTGCCAGTGATGAAACGAGAAAATAATTTATAATTAACCATTATTTTGAAAGTAATAATTCAACGTGTTTCAGAAGCTTCGGTTACAATTGATCAAAATATTGTAGCTCAGATAAATAAAGGCCTTTTAATTTTAGTTGGAATTGAATCAGCAGACAATTTGGAAGACATTAATTGGTTGGTTTCTAAAATTGTATATCTTCGTATTTTCGGAGATGCAAATAATGTAATGAACCTTTCCGTTAAAGATAGTAAGGGCGAAATTATTGTTGTAAGTCAATTCACGCTTCACGCGTTAACTAAAAAAGGAAACAGACCAAGTTATATTAAAGCAGCAAAACCAGAAATTGCAATTCCGATGTATGAAAAATTCGTACAACTTTTAGAACTGGAATTAGGAAAAAAAATACAAACAGGACAATTTGGAGCCGATATGAAAGTCGCATTAGTTAATGACGGTCCCGTAACTATTATTATTGATTCAAAAAACAAAGAATAGTATGAAAAATATTTTAATAGAATTTTTAGCTAAATTTATACTTCATAGTACGATTTTTGGCATATTATTGTATTTTCTAAACGATTTAACTATAGAAAAAACCTTACTAACAGCAGGTAGTTTCGGACTTATGTTGGCTTTGTTTAATATGTATCAAAATCACAAAAAAAAGAAATAAGATGAACATACAAAATGCACAACTAGAAGTAGACAATTGGATAAAAAACCACGGGGTTCGCTATTTTAACGAATTAACGAATATGGCTCAGCTTACAGAAGAAGTCGGTGAAGTAGCTCGAATTATAGCAAGAAGATACGGAGAACAATCTGAAAAAGAATCGGATAAAAATAAAGATTTAGGCGAAGAATTAGCAGATGTAGTTTTTGTTGTTTTATGTTTAGCCAACCAAACCGGAATTAATTTGCAAGATGCTTTTGATAAAAAACTCGACTTAAAAACCAATCGAGACCATAACCGCCATCAGAACAACGAAAAATTGAAGTAATTGTGAATCTAAAAATTCAAAATTCAAAATTCAAAATTCAAAATTTAATTTTGAAAATAACGGGTTCAAAGTCAGAAACGAATCGATTATTGCTGTTACAAGCATTATATCCAAATTTAGTTTTAGAAAACACATCAACTTCAGATGATTCGGAAGTTATGATAAAAGCTTTGGGCGCCCAATACCCAATACCCAAAACCCAA
>Ga0208595_1000191_pt1 | contig 23658 bp, 26 predicted proteins | sample LakMenEpi28Jun11_FD_150742 | JGI IMG/M metagenome (GOLD analysis project Ga0208595, IMG submission 150742) | Freshwater microbial communities from Lake Mendota, WI - 28JUN2011 deep hole epilimnion (SPAdes) | ecosystem: Environmental > Aquatic > Freshwater > Lake > Epilimnion/Euphotic zone ...
TTGGCAACTTATTATTTTAGGTGCTGCTATAACATTACCAATGGGAATTACTACTTCAAAAGAATATGCCGAATTAGAATGGCCATTTGATATAGCTATTGCCTTAGTTTGGGTAGCTTTTGGTATCAATATGATTGGAACTATTGTTAAGCGTAGAGAGCGCCATATTTATGTTGCCATCTGGTTTTACATCGCCACTTTTGTTGCCGTTGCTTTGTTACATATTGTAAACAGTATTGCAATACCTGTTTCGTTAACAAAAAGTTATTCTGTTTATGCAGGTGTTCAAGATGCTCTGGTGCAATGGTGGTATGGTCATAATGCAGTAGCATTTTTCTTAACTACACCGTTTTTAGGATTAATGTATTATTATTTACCTAAAGCGGCTAACAGACCAGTATATTCATATAGATTGTCAATTATCCACTTTTGGTCTTTAATTTTCTTATACATTTGGGCAGGTCCACACCATTTATTATATTCTACATTACCAGATTGGGCGCAAAATTTAGGCGTGGTATTTTCAATTATGCTGATTGCTCCATCTTGGGGAGGTATGATTAATGGACTACTAACTTTAAGAGGTGCTTGGGATAAAGTTAGAACTGATGCCGTTTTAAAATTCTTCGTAGTTGGAGTTACAGGTTACGGAATGGCTACTTTTGAAGGACCAATGTTGTCGCTTAAAAATGTAAATGCGATTGCACACTTTACAGATTGGATTGTTGCTCACGTTCACGTTGGCGCATTAGCTTGGAATGGTTTTATGACATTTGGTATGATTTATTGGATAATTCCAAGAATTACTAAAACAAAACTATATTCAGAAAAATTAGCCAATTTTCATTTTTGGATTGGTACATTAGGTATCATTTTATACGCATTACCAATGTATGTTGCTGGTTTTGTACAGTCATTAATGTGGAAACAGTTTAATGATGATGGAACGTTAATGTACGGTCAGTTTATGGATACCGTTATTGAAATTATGCCAATGTATGCTATGCGTGCCATCGGTGGTGTGTTATATTTAGCAGGTGTTTTAGTTGGAGTTTATAATGTGATTAAAACAGTTAAAGCAGGTTCAGCTGTTACAGATGAAGAAGCAGAAGCAGTTGCATTGCCAGTAATCGCATCAAGCCGATTGAGAAATGAAAAATTACACGCTTGGTTAGAACGTAAACCAGTTCAATTTACAATTCTTACAGTTCTTGCTGTTTCAATTGGAGGATTAATTCAAATTGTACCGATGTTAATTGTGAAATCAAATATCGCAACGATAACAAGCGTTAAACCTTATACTCCATTGGAATTAGAAGGTAGAGATTTATATATCAGAGAAGGTTGTAATAATTGTCACTCACAACTGGTTCGCCCATTTAGAAGTGAAGTAAAACGTTATGGTGAATATTCTAAATCTGGAGAATATGTATATGATCATCCATTTTTATGGGGTTCAAAAAGAACTGGTCCAGATTTAATGCGAGTAGGTGGTAAATATCCTCATAGTTGGCACTTTAGCCATATGTGGAATCCACAAGCTACAACAACTGGTTCTATAATGCCAGCGTATAAATGGATGTTTGATAATAAGAAAATGAAACATGACGACATTCAGAAAAAAATGAGTGTGATGAAAACGTTAGGCGTACCTTATACAGATGCCGAAATTGCTAATGCATTTATAAGTATTGAAAAACAAGCTGTAGAAATTGAAAAAGGTTTAGAAACAGATCCAAATTTCTCTAAATCATATGCAGCAAGTAAAGAAAAAGCAAAACTTACAGGCGAACCTTTCGTACAAATGAAAGATAGAGAAATTGTAGCTTTAATTGCTTATTTACAACGTTTAGGAACAGATATTAAAGTAAAAAAATAGGACTATGTTGAAATTTGTAAAACACAACTTAGAAGGAATTAATGGAGTAGAAATTTATCCAATAATATCGTTAGTAATTTTCTTTATCATATTTATTTCCTACTTAGTGTATGCTTTGTCTTATAGTAAAGAACAAGTGAAAATTATGAGTGAATTACCTTTTAACGAGAAATAAAACAACAAGATTATGAGAAAATATATTCCAGTTTACATTAGGTTTCCGTTTTTTTACCTAATTGTTTTTGCCTTATCAGAATATTTTATTGATTCTGGAGACCGTCCAGCTTTTGTAAAATATCCAATTGTGCCATTAATGCATTTGTTATTGATATTCATTTTTATTGTCATTGAAGTAATATTAAATGCAGTAGACAATGTTTCTTATCAATTGCTTTCAGATGAAGCTAAAGTGCAATTTGATATTGATAAAGCTAAACCATTTACACAATCCGAGTTTTATAAAAAATGGGTGTTTAAAATTTCAGCTTTAAAACCAATTGAAGATGAGAAAGACATCCAATTAGATCATGATTATGATGGAATTAAAGAACTAGATAATGGTTTGCCGCCCTGGTTTACGGGTTTATTTTATGCTACAATAGTTTTTGCATTGGTATATTTAGTTCGTTTTCATATTGTTGGAGATTACACACAAGACCAAGAATATGTAATGGATAATACTTTTGCCGAGAAGCAAGTAGAAGAATACAATAAAACCGCTCCAGATTTAATGAATAAAGAAAAAGTTACTTTACTTACTGAACCTGCTGCATTAGCCGAAGGAAAAGCCATTTTTACAACCAATTGTGTGCTTTGTCATAAAGCAGATGGTGGTGGTGCCATTGGTCCAAATTTAACAGATAAAAACTGGATTTTAGGAGGTGGAATTAAAAATGTATTTAATACTTTAACTGAAGGTGGACGACCTGGAAAAGGAATGGTAGCTTGGAAAGAAAGTTTAAAACCTACAGAAATTCAAAAAGTGGCAAGTTACGTTTTATCGCTTCAAGGGACTAAACCAGCCGTTGGAAAAGCACCAGAAGGTGACGTTTGGTATGAAGATGGAGCCGCAAAATCAAACACTGCCGAGTTGATTGTAACCGATACTATTGCAAAAAAATAATAACAGTTTGGATTCATTAGTGTGCCCAAATTTGTTTCAGCAGAATGCTAAATACAAATATAAATGCCAAATATTGAAGACTATAGTTTCCGTGATTCCATTGGAACTATAAACGAAAAAGGAAAGAGAAAATTTATTTTTCCAAAGAAACCACAAGGAAAATATTACGATAGAAGAAAGTTACTAAGTTATTTATTATTAGCGTTTTTACTTTCAAGTCCGTTTATAAAAATAAATGGCAATCAGTTCTTATTATTTAATGTATTAGATCGCCGATTCAATATTTTTGGAATGCCTTTTTGGCCTCAAGATTTTTATTTGGTTGTAATTTTAATGATTACAGGTGTAGTTGGATTAACCTTATTTACAGTAGCTTTTGGTCGAATATTTTGTGGTTGGTTTTGCCCGCAAACTATTTTTATGGAAATGGTTTTCAGACGAATTGAATATTGGATTGATGGGGATAGAGGTGCTCAAATAAAATTAGAAAGTCAAGAATGGAATGCTGAAAAAATTAGAAAACGCGTTCTAAAATGGTTCGTTTTTTTGATTATTTCTTTTGGTATTGCCAATGTGTTTTTAGCTTATTTAGTAGGAAGTGATACGCTTGAAGCTATGATTGTTGAAGGGCCGTTAAGTAATATAAAAACCCTAATTGTATTATGTATTTTTACTGGTATCTTTTATTTTGTTTTTACTTGGTTTAGAGAACAAGTTTGTATTATTGCATGTCCTTATGGAAGGTTACAGGGTGTTTTGTTAGATAATAAATCTATTGTTGTAGCATACGATTATGTTCGTGGAGAAAACGAAAATGGAAGAGCTAAATTCAAAAAAAATGAAGATAGAGTAGAACAAAAAATTGGTGATTGTATTGATTGTCATCAATGTGTAAATGTTTGTCCTACTGGAATTGATATTCGTCATGGTACACAATTAGAATGTACCAATTGTACAGCTTGTATGGACGAATGCGATTTGATGATGGAAAATGTGAATTTGCCTAAAGGATTAATTCGTTACGCAAGTGAAGTGGAAATTTCAAAAAAAGAAAAATTCCAATTAACCACAAGGATGAAAGGATATATTGCTGTTTTAGTGATATTAACAACCGTGATGGTGTCGATGATTTTATTGCGAACAGAAGTTGACACGAAAATTTTAAGATTATCAGGTCAGTTGTATGAAGAAAAAGGAAAAAATATCAGTAATGTATATACGTACAGAATCATCAATAAAACGAATGATAATTTAAAAAACATTACTTTTAAGTTGGTTCATCCCAAACAAGGAACATTAAAATTAGTTGGGAATGCAACGTTGCACGTTGAAAAAGCCAATGCTGCAACAGGAACTTTATTTGTCGAAATTCCATTGGTTTTATTGGAAACCGATAATACAAAAATTAATATTGAAGTACATCAAGGAAATAAAGTTATAGAAACTATTACGACTAATTTCTTAGGCCCAAGAACATTTAATTAAAAATATAAATAAAATAACAATTATGAAATTTAACTGGGGAACAGGAGTAATTATTGGTTTTGGAAGTTTTATGACTTTTATATTATTTTTTGTGTTTTTGGTGCAATCAAATTCAAAATATGATAATGAATTAGTTGCTAACGATTATTACAAGCAGGAGAGCAAAGTGCAAAGCGACATTGAAAGTCAAAATCTTTCAAACGCCTTAAAAACAAAATTAAAAGTAATAAAAACTTCAGAAGGCATTCAAGTATATTTTCCTGAAGATATAGATTATAAAAAAATAAAAGGAACTATTTCCCTATACAGACCGTCAAATCAAAAGTTGGATTTTGAAATGAAAATTTCTTTATCAAGTCCAATAATGCTCATACCTAATCATAAATTGATTGGCGGTCTTTGGGAAATATCTATAAATTGGAAAGTAGATGAGGTTGCTTATTTAAATAAGGAGACGATTTATTTTTAATTTACGATTTGAATTATAAAAAAAATGCTTTATTCTGCGCTAATATTTGGGTTTATAAGTAGTTTGCACTGCGTAGGTATGTGTGGGCCAATTGCTATGATGCTCCCAATAAATCAAAATAATTCATTTAAAAAATGGATCCAAATTGCTACTTATCAACTGGGTAGAGTAGTGGCTTATGCTTCTTTAGGTTTGCTATTTGGTGTTTTAGGTTCTGGTTTTTTCTTTGCAGGATTTCAACAACAATTATCTATTTTAGTGGGTGTTTTAATGATTTTAATTGCCATTATTCCTGAAAAAAAATTAGCCCAGTATAATTTTTCAAAACCCATATACAAACTAATTTCTACTGTTAAAACGCAATTAGGACTACAATTTAAAAACAAAAGTTATAAATCGTTATTTTTAATTGGACTTTTTAATGGGTATTTACCTTGCGGAATGGTATATGTTGCTCTGTTTGGGGCTATGGCTATGAATCACGTTTTTTTAGGAAGTTTGTATATGATTTTATTTGGGTTGGGAACCATTCCACTAATGGCTGTTGTTGTAAATTTTTTTAAAAGTACTTCGTTTACTTTTTACGCTAAATTTCAAAAAGCAATTCCTGTTCTTATTATTTTAATGGGCATATTATTTATTGTAAGGGGTTTTGGTTTAAATATTCCCTACGTCTCTCCAAGTTCTATGAATTTACATATTCAGTCAAAAGTAAATTGCCATTAATTTTATACCGTCATTGAAAATAATTCAGTTTGTGGCGCCGCTCTTTTTAATCTTAAATCGAAAGCCATACAAATATTTCTTACAAATGCTTTTCCTAAATCGGTAACAATTAGTTTTTTGTTCTCAATATAAAGCAATCCATCTAATTGCATTTCGTATAAAGAATCCAATACGTCATAAATTTCTGTAAAATAAGTAGATTCATCTTCCCAATTGGTTTCAAAATGGCACATTAAGTTTAATATATGCTGACGAATTACTACATCTTCGGAAGTTAAATGATGTCCTCTAAATACAGGTAAATTATTGCCATTAATTTTTTGATAATACGTTTCTAACGATTTTTCATTTTGTGCAAAACTATTCCAACTATCACTAATAGATGACACACCTAAACCAATCATTAGTCCCGTTTTCGAAGCGGTATATCCCATGAAATTCCTATGTAATGTTTTGTTTTTAAATGCCAAATACATTTCATCAGTAGGCAGAGCAAAATGATCCATGCCGATTTCAACGTAACCCATTTCAAGTAGCATTTTCTTACCTAATTCATATAATTGTCTTTTTGTATCACTTTGAGGAATGTCTTCATCTTGAAATCCACGTTGGCCGTTTCCTTTTAGCCAAGGCACGTGTGCGTAACTATAAAACGAAATTCTATCGGGTAAAATCGATTTTGTTTTTAAGATTGTATCTTCAATATTCTGAAGTGTTTGAAAAGGCAATCCGTAAATTAAATCGTGACCTATAGAAGTATAACCTATTTCTTTCGCTAATAAAGTTACTTTTGATACATTATGAAAAGATTGCACCCTATGAATTGCTGCTTGAACTTTTGGGCTATAATCTTGTACGCCAAAACTGACTCTTCGGAAGCCTAAATTATATAAAGTTTGCAAATGTTCTTTTGTAGTATTGTTTGGATGTCCTTCAAAACTAAAAATGTAGTTTTCAGCTTTATTTGCTGTTTCAAAAATACCTTCAAGTAATAAAGTTAAATTTTCTGCAGAAAAAAAAGTTGGCGTTCCGCCTCCCAAATGAATCTCTCTTATATTCGGTTTTCTTGAAAATAAATTGCAATACAAGCGCCATTCTTTTATTACGGCTTGAATATAAGGCAATTCTACTTCGTGACGTTTCGTAATTCGTTTGTTACAACCACAAAAAGTGCATAAACTTTCACAAAAAGGCAAATGAATATATAGACTTATTCCTTCTTTTTGATTAGAAATTTTAAACGTTTCTGTTAGATTTTGAATCCATTTTTTTTCTGAAAACGCATCTTCTTCCCAAAAAGGAACTGTTGGATAACTGGTATATCTGGGACCAGGCACATTATATTTTTGTATCAATGACGACATAACTTTATGAATTTATCACAAAATTATGGGTATTCACGCTAAATATTTATGATAAATATCATACGAAGAAAGTAATGTTAATTTGAAATAAAAATAGATTTAGAAATCCAATTAGGTGTAAGAACAAATTAATTCTTTAATTAACGTTCTAATTTGAGGTTCGGCATTTTTGGCAGCTTTTAGTACTTCTTCATGTGATACGCTTTCCATATTTTCTTCATTTCCCATATCGGTAATAACAGAAATTCCAAAGGTTTCCATATCCATATGTCGTGCAACGATTACTTCAGGAACGGTACTCATACCTACACAGTCGCCACCAATGTTTTTTATCATTTTATATTCGGAAAGTGTTTCATACGTTGGACCTTGTAGTGCAACGTATACACCTTCTTCTACTTGTATGTTTTTTGCATTAGCAATTTCCTTAACTTTTGCAATCATGTGATGGCTGTATGGCTCACTCATATTTACAAATCTTGGTCCTAATCGTTCATCGTTTATTCCTCGTAAAGGATGTTCAGGCAACATATTAATATGATTTGTAATTAAAACAATTGATCCCACTTTATATTTTGAATTGACCCCTCCAGAAGCATTAGAAACAATTAATTTAGAAATACCCAAATATTTCATTACCCTAATGGGAAAAGTTACTTCCTTCATACTATGCCCTTCGTAATAATGAAAACGGCCTTGCATTGCGATTACTTTCTTAGTTCCAATAGTTCCAAAAAGTAAAGCACCTTTATGGCCAGCAACAGTTGAGGTTGGAAAATTTGGTATCTCCGAATAAGGTATGGAGAATTCAATAGCAATATCTTCGGCAAAACCCCCTAAACCAGAGCCTAAAACCACTCCGTATTCTGGTGTGAAATTTGTTTTTGCTTTGATGAATTCACACGTTTCGTATATTTGATTTAACATATTTTGAAGTATTTAGTTACTCAAATATACGAAAATTATAGTGTTTTTGATTAAAAAGTCTACGCGATTTTGTAGGAATCATTCTACAAAAAAGTTTCATTTAATATATTTATATTTGACAAATGTTTTTGCACCCAAATTGCATATTATAAAATCTCCCCAATTTTATAATAAAAATAGAAACATTTATGTTAGATTTTTTCAGCATAGTTTTGTTAAAAGACTTCAGGGTTACTTGAAGTCTTTTTTTTTGTTTATATTTTTTTGTATTAGAGTCATTTTTTGGTATTAATTAAATCCCAAATCATAACTAAATCCAAATAATATTTGTGAATCTGTGTTTTTTATTTCTATGTATGGTGTAGAGTGAAAACGATATCTTATTGTGGTATATATTTTAAAATGCTCAAAATTATAAACTATTTTAGGTTCTAAATACATACGATAATCTTTAAAATTTTCCGAATTGAGTTGGTAATAAAACACGGTATTGTTTTGTAATTTATCAGTAATTCTAAAGTTGAAAAAAGAACTAAAACTATATCTGTAATTTATAATATGTACTTCCTCGTTACTATTTTTTAAATACATTTCGTTTTCATAAAATGGACCAAAGGCAACATCTAAGTAGTTTCTATCTTTTTTAAAAATATTTTTACGATAGCCAATTCCTATTAAATACCGACTATTCAAAGATAGAGAAACCGCTTTTTGGCCTTGTACAAATGAATATAAAGAACTGTTTTTTAAGGAATAACTGTATCGTAATTGACTTGTGTAATCAGATGAAATGACTTCTTTATCTTGTGAAATATATTCGTAATTAAAAAACAATCGAACTAAATTTTTATCTTTTTTAAACGCAAGTTGATTGGCAGAATTAAATTGTGTTAACTCAATATTTCCTGTTGTATAATTTCCATCAAAACTTGTTGTAAGCACAAATGTACTATCTAATTTACTCGACATGCTCTCTGTATTTACAATAGATTGTGCCTTAGCGAATGTTGCAAAAAGCACAATATATATGATCTTTATTTTGTTTTTCATTTGTTTTGCAATTGACAATTTGAATAATTACAAATTTTAAATTTTTTAATTATCTCGATTTAATATTTTGAATTTCTTCTTTTAGTCTTTCGATACTTTTTTTATGATTTTCAATTTGGCCTTCAGCGTATTTAAAATCGTTTGCTAAATTTTTACGATATTGTTCTTTATTAGATTTTTGAGTTGAAGATTTAATTAAACTTCTCAAATGCTCTTTGCCGTTTTTGACAGTACTTTTAATACCTTCAATCATTCTTTTTTGTGATTCAATTTGATTTTTCTTTGATTCAATTGAACTTTTTTGTGAGTCTGTTAAGGCCATGTTTATTTGATTTAAATTAAATTATTCATTTTAGCTAATAAAAATAAAACTGTAAAGAATTCTTCATCTGAAAGTCTATCTCCTTGAATGTTTGCAATCTGATTAGAAGAACTTGTACTTGTTCCTTCATAAATTTTATCATCATTTATTGTGAAAATTACATTTGAAGAACTTGAGCTAGTGCCTTTATAAACCCGATTATTATCAAGATGAAATAATTGGTTAGACGAACTTGAACTCGTACCTTCAAAAACTCTGTTACTATCAATATTAAATAATTGATTTGAAGAACTTGTACTTGTTCCTTCATAAACAGCATCTCTTTTTATATTTGCTATTTGATTAGATGAACTTGTACTTGTTCCTTTAAAAACTTTTTCATCATTCACTGTAAAAAGTTGATTTGAAGAACTTGAACTAGTACCTTCATAAATTTTTGTACTCATAATATATTTATTTAGATTGTTAAATGTTATATCTTATTGGATTGGCAGCTCCTTTTTTCTTTACATGCGCAATTGATTTATTTAAATAAATATCCTTTATTTCTTTTGGAGCATCTTCACCATCAAAACCCCACCTTCTATTTATTTTATTATTTTCTGTTGCAGCAGCATACCAACTGTTAATTTTAAAAACGCCTATAATTATACCTTGAAATTCAGATAATGCATATTCTAATTCATTAATTCGATTTTTATTAATTACCCAAGATTCTTTAGTAGCTATATAAATAGCGTTATTTGAATTTTTAACCATTGCATATTGTCTATTTATATTAATAATCACTACTTTATGCAATAACTTTTCAAGTTTTGGCGCATTATATTGTCTAATTAATTCATCAGTAGTTTTAATACCATAAAAACTACTATCATGACCTGACACTTCGTTTGTTAATGTATTATAATTAAAATTATGATAATCAATTAAGGTCGCTTCAACTAAAAAAGCTTCTTTTTCAGAAAGTCCATGTCGGACAATTAAATGTTGAATATCTAATTGTTTGTCTAAAATTTCCTTAATTTCAGTTTTTTTCAATGAATTAATTTCACTTTTATTTTCAAGAACTTCTTGTTTATGAGCAAATACTCTATTGTCAATTCCTTTACCGATATAAAAGACTTTATTTGTTAATGGATTCACTAAAGCGTAGACGTAAAAGCCCAGCTTAGTGACGGTTAAATTATCAAACATGTTTAATTAATTTTGTTAGTATTTTTCAATTAGCTTCCTATTATTATTATTATTATTATTATTATTATTATTATTATTATTATTTATAATTTAATGACAAGAAGTCTTTTAATTCTGAAGTATTCAGCTCTTTTGAAACTTTGAATGCAACTTTTTGTTTTTCTTTGTCTTTAACTGCAACAAAAATCAATCCTTTAGGTAAATTAGAATGGTCTTTCACTCGCACCAATTCAATTCCAACAAGTTCCGTATTTTTTGGTGGATTGTTTAAGTAACCAAAATCAAATCTAATAGCGCTACTCATAATTTCGTGTTTTTTTCCAGTTTCTTCTGAAAAAGATAAAAAGGTATCAAATAAATTTTGATATGTTTTTAATTTTATTTCAAGTCCTTCTTTTTTGGCGCCGTTAGTAATTAATTCTTGTTTAATAGTTTCAACTTTAGTTTTTATATCAGAAAAAACAGTTTTGTTTCCTCTTTTTTCAATTACACCTTTCAAATTCACATCGTCATCAACATTGGTTATTGAAGCAAATTTTAGAGCCATAATAATTTTTTCTTCTAAATCATCTATTCTGTCTTTAAAATTATTTCTTAAATAATTAAATAACTCTAAGATGTTAAATACTTTAGATTTTAAATACACATCATTTTGACAAGCACCATATATAATTTGTTCCCAATCTTCATCTAATTTATCATTATCACCATATTTTTGAATATCTAGTTTAACGCCGTCTAAATTGATGTTATTTTTATTAGCAAAACCTTTATCCCAATCATAAATATCAGGCATTTGAGTAATTAATCTAAAAATTTTAGGATAGGATATTTGCACCCCAATCATTGCAAATAATATCAAATCATCTTCAGAGTCTGGAGGGTTGTCTCCAAAATCGGATGCATCATTCTCAAAATCAGAGTTTCTTAGATTTCTTAATAATGAAAATGAATTAATATATCTTTTTAAACTTCTTGGATTAAATCCAATAGTATATTTTACAACATTTGTATAGGAATCATTTAGTTCTTCTGGAATTCCTATAGATAAGGAACTTAATTTTTCAGACAATAAATTACCCATGTCATATGTACCTGTCGGCATCGAAAACGGAACTTGAATGATTTTATCAAAAAAGGAACGAAATTCGCGTTCATTTTCTTCTGTTTTTTTACCAAATTTCGATTCTAAACCTTTTACAACTACATCATAGTCAATTGCCAATACAAAAACACAATTGGGTACATCAAATAAGTTTTTCAAACTTTCTAATACTTCTACAGCTTGATCTGGTGGGATACGATCTAAATCATCAACAAGAAAAACTACTTTTTTATAATCATTTTTTGGATCCTCTATTAAATTTGCAATAATAATTTCAATTTCTTTTTTTATCTCAGCAATTTCTGCTTGTTCCCTGATTGCTTCTTCACGAACTATAGCGCCTTTTAAATCTACACCCGTTTGATTTGCTATATATTGATTTGCCACGTTTCCAAAAAATGAAAAAACTTTTTTCATACCAGCCTCAGTCTTCTCTTCAATAGTCCAATTTTTCCCACAACTCAACTTTAAATTGGTAAGCATACCTTTTAAAATGGCAGGTGTAGTTTCAGCTGGATTTCTAAACATACTATATTCCCAAGTATTTACCCAAGAAGTAGCTATGTCTTCACGTTTAAAATGCTCTAAAAGCATGTAAAGCATAGATGTTTTTCCGGTTCCCCATTCGCCTTGCAGACCAACGGTTAAAGGTGTGTCACCTTGTTTGATGAAATTTGATAAAACAGCACTGTAACGAGACATTTTTAATTTATCTTCATCATTTTTTTCAATAGGTTTGTCGGTAATACAAGATTTTAATTCCATAATTTTTTAGTATTGATTTTTTTATGAGTATTAGTAATAATTTCAATTCAGAGATTGCTTTTATTTTTGTATTCGATATCTAATTTCGTAATGAAACGTTTTCTCATAAAGCGCCACCACATCCAACCAAACATAGGTATTAGAGAATGAACTTGTTGATTGAAGGCCTATGTAAGAAAAACCAGAATAAGGTTTTTTTATTAGTCCAACGCGACTTTGAGTAGACAAAGCACTATTGTTTATATCATACTTAAATGCGCTTGCATATTGCTTTCCTGGGTATTGCAAGAATTTTTTTATTTCTTTTTGTTTATCAAAAAAGAAAACATTTAAAGTGTAGTCTTCATCTTTTTTAGGTGGAAAAAGTTCGTTAAGTATTTCACGACTTAAACTAGAACTTTTTTCTTCTGATTCCCAAAGTGGTAAGCCTAAAACTTTTACCTTTTTAGAAACCGTGTTTACTTCATTAAATAACTCTCCGTCTTCTCCTTCAGATTCGTCTTCACCGGATATTCTTAGGGTGTAAATAAATTCTTTCGTGTTTTTAGGTATTTCTATGGGTGCATAAACTTTGCTTTCCCCAGACATGGTAAAAGTACTTGATACTACAAACTTCTTAGGTTGATTAAATACTTTCTCAAAAGCCATTCTGGTTCCAATTTTACTTTTATTGGTTTTTTTACTTACAATTACAGAGTCTCGAACTAATTTCGCATTACTAATATAATTGGCTACACTTCCAGATTTTCTAGAAACTTCTAAATTATAGTAGGATTCTTTTGGGAAGTAAATTTTAACAGAAAACGGATTATCAAAGAACACATCGTAAGTAAAATCAACATCAGATGTTTTTTTAAATGTTTTTACGATTCGTCCACTGCGTTGCTCAACGATTGAGAAAAACTTTACTTGATTATCAGAATTAAATTTAATTTGAATGGTATCTTTACTTAAACCGAAAAAATCTTTTACAATAAAACTATCAGCTGCGGCTAATTCACCCTGATTTGAAATAACATTTTCGAACTTTAAATCTTTTTCAGTGATTTCCTTTTCTGCAATTGCAGTTTCCGTAGGGGTTTCATTTTCTTTGTTTTTAGGAGTGTTATTTTCGTTTTTTCCTCCGCATGAAATTAGTAATAAGAATAGTACTAAATGTAGTGTGTTGTTTATTTTCATGGTTTTTAGTTTTTATGTTTCAAATTAATTTCTTCAAATTTAATTTATTATTCACTATATTTAGCCCAAATTATGCCCATGTATGTATAACGATTATTCTCAATTACTGATTGATGTTCAAAAAAAGTCAAATATTACGGTCACTTCCGTTCGAGATGTTAAGTTTTTGAAAGAAGAAATAGATGCGAATATTGATAATTCTATCGGCTTTAATACGCTTAGAAGGTTATTTGGATTTTTAGATAAAACAGTACCTTCTGTGACTACCTTAAATACCTTATCGTTGTATCTTGGTTTTTCATCTTTTTCTAGTTATAAAAATAATCAAGCTAATTATAGCGAATGGTATTTTCAGCAAACTTTGTTACGCATGCAACGCCAAAGTAAAATAGGAACAGAGGAAATAAATAAAATAAACATTGGTTTATTAGACGAAAAAAACATTGTTTATTTGGCTTATTTTTTATCATTTCATGTTGAGAAGAATAATTTAGAAATACTAGATGTTATTTTTAAGCATGTCGATTTTAAACACATAACAGGTACGCAGTTTCATAAATTTTCTACAACTATTTCATTGAGTCTGTCTAATATTCCAGAAAAAAAGGCTTTGCCCATTTATGAATCATTAATTCATTACGATACGTTTAGAAATAATATTCCGCTTTTGTATATAGATTACACCAATTTAAATTCAAGATATTATAAGATCCTTAAGATTATTGAAAGAAATGCGGCAAATGATTCTGATATATTTTTCGTGTCTTTAATGAAGTTTTATAAACGTTTTTATTCTGAAAATACTGATTATCAAGATATAGAAATTTTTAAGCCTATAGGATTTTCGGATTTCTATTCTGTATTAAAAGGAAGGTATTACGGATATTGTATTTTGAAATCAAAAAGCGTTAGTAAAACATTAAAAAACGATATTTTAAAGGAATGTACTACAATCCGAGTGAGTTTTTTCTTAGAAGAAATAATTCCTGCATTACTAATTAAAAATGAATATGAGTTTTTAAAATTGATATTAGATACGTATTACGAAGAACTTTTTGAGTCGGATGTATGGTCATCTACTACAACAAGTGCTATTTATTTAATTGGTTTGTCAAATAGTAACTGGCATGCAAAATCCTATTCTAGAGCCAAACGAAATTTAGAGTTAGTGCAATTGGAATTAGTTGAAATAGGCTATTATGATTACTTATCTTTGCTTTATTATTATACCAAATTAAAAATTAGTTTTTCAGAAAAAGCAATTGAAATAAATCGTAATGCCCTGAAAAATATAAAACTTCACGTTAAAAAAACAGGATTTAAATTATTTCTTTCATTAGCTAAAGAATTTAGTTTGAAATAAACGCTTAAACTTGAACTAACTTGAACTGTAACTTTCATTTATATTTTATAGTTTTATAAAAAAATAGAAATATGTATTACGATAAGATTTTGCTAGATAAAATATTTAACAAAACAGGCATTTATATCACTAATAAAAACGAGTGTAAATTATTAAGTCAGATTATTGCTAGTGAGAAAAAAGGATACTTATCGGAATCTACTTTATATCGTTTTTTTCTTAGTCCAAATGGCAAACACAAGCCGTATAAAAATACTTTAAATATATTGGCTCAATTCTGCGGATATGTTTCTTGGGATAATTTCGTGAATTATTGTGATAGCGTGCATTTATTTACTGATGCTAATTTCTTAAACAAGACTTTCGATACTATTATTACTGATTTTGTAAATCAAGAGAAATTTAACTCTTTAATTGATGTTTTTGATAGTGTGTCAAACGAAAATTATAAAACAAAAGAATATGTTGGTCTTCGGACTTTTATATCATTTCAAAAAAACTCATCGTTTTCAACTTTTGTTAAAAAATATAGGCAGCATGATTTTGTAAGAAATATTCTTTTAGAGGCTTTATATGATCCTTTTCATCGAATTCAAGGTTATACAGATAGTTTTCAATATTATTTAGAATCAACACATCCAAGTGATACTAATTATTTGCAAGATTATATTTTTGCGAATGCAGTTTTGTTTCGTTATTTTTATTTTAATGATATAACAAAAGCCAAGGAAATTGGAAAAAAGCTTTATGAGTTCCCTATGAGTTCCAATGAATTTGATACCATTTATATATTTCCAAAAGCTAGATATGTAGCATATAAAATTTGGTATTTACATCTTAAAGAAGCTAAGAAAAATACTTTAATTGCTTATTTAGATGAAGTGTATTATTTTATTGAAAATGAATTTAATAAATCAAATTTAATTTTAGAATTAAATATAGTTTATGAAACCTTTATTGAAGTTATTCAGCAGTTGAATTTACTACAATTTGAACAAAAGTTTAATGCATTATATGAAATGAAAATAAAATCGCTTAATATTAATAACCTTTTATTAGTTAGAACTTTACATTCTAATGGTTTATTAAATATTTTAAAATAATGTTTTACATTTTACTATCCATACTTTTATTTTCATTTAATAATGTTTTGTGGAAAAAAAACTTAGAAAAACTTCCAGTTTCATTTTTGGTTGCCTACCGTGCCTTGTTTACTAGTGCTATTGCATTATTTCTTTTTTTTTATTTTCATAGTGAAACAGTTATAAGTCCTCAATTGATTTTACGAATTACAACCGGCTCTATTTTTGGCGTAATTGGCTTGTTTTCTATGCTTTCTGTAATCCAAAAAGCGTCGTTACAATGGTTGGGTATTTATAATTTATTGGGTATAGTTTTTACTTCCCTGTATTTGTTGTTTTATGAGAAAGTTGTGTTTACGCAATCTATTTTTGGATTGATTTTAATACTTATGGGTTTTATTTTTTATATATACTCCAATAAAGAAGCTCACATAAAAATCACTATAAAACAACATACCTTATTGCTTTTAATGACAATGAGTTTTTCAATATCTTCATTAGTGCATTGGAAAAATTTAAAGAGTGACATTCCGCCATTATTAATTATTTCCAATCAGGAGATAGTTGTTTTTATTACTGCTTTTATCTTAACTATATTTAAGTTTAAAACAATAAAAATTAAAGAAGTTTGTAAAAATTATTTCTTAAGAGTCATATCAATGGCGCTTATTATTTTTCTTGCTCTATTTTTTAGTTTTTTAGGATTGAAAATTACGAATCCTATTGTTTCTAGTGTCTTGTTTTTGGCTAGTCCGTTAACTACTATCTTATTATCTACGTTTATATTTCGAGAACAACTTACGCTTAAAAACGGAATGGCAATTTTAATCATTGCGACGGGCGCATTTATTTTACATTATTATACTGTTTAATTTAGATATTAATTATCCTTTAATATAGTTTACATACACTATCCATACACTATCCATACACTATCTATACACTATCTACGGAGTATCTATACACTATCTCCTTTGAAATGATACTTTTTTTATAGTCGATTTTGGTAGTAAAGTTTATTTTTCGGCAAAAAGTTACCTTTTTTGCAATTGGATTCTGGTGTAAGAATTTTACCTAAACTTGAACCAACTTAAACTAAATCCACATAATTATACTTCTTATTTTTACAATAATTAAACAAATTGTGGAGACTAGAACCCACTTAAATAAACGGGGCGTATTCTGAAAAGCCAAATGAGTAGGAATAAAAATTAAAGTATTATGGCAGATATTACAGTTAACGGTAGAATTAAAGTAAAAACTTTTCAAGCGTCATTTTTAAAAAAATTCCCTTATCTAGTTCCAACTATGAGAACTCCTGATGGAAAAGGAATTGACAATGAATTAACTATTGCAGGAGCTAGAGTGAAAGCAGTAGGTGAATATAAACCTTCAGGAGAATCTGAATTATCAATTAACGGAAATCTTACTGTTGGAGGTTTTGAAAAACGTTTTAAGGCTGCATTTGGTATGGATTGTGAAATATGTTATAAATCTGTTGGCGGAAAAACAATGAAAACAAATTCAGAGCATGATAATTTAACTTTGTCAGGCTTAAATGCAAAATTAAAAGAAGATGGTTGTCAAACAATTACTTTATAATTTTATAAAATAATATAACTATGTTTAATTTTATATCCAATTTCACTGATAAATTTAAAGCAAAAGATTTTCATTTATCTCCAAACAAAAAAATTAAAAGTATTCAAGCAGAATTTAAAAATAATTTTGGACTTACTTTAAGAGTTTATAAAGGAAAACAATTTGCAGATTCTGAATTGACGCTAGCGGCCTTAAATCAAAAAACTTCAAAAGACATAAATACTAAAAATGAAGATTTATCTATTAAAGCTTCTATGAACATAGGAGATTTTGAAAAACTAATTGATACACATTATGGCTTAACTGTTCAAATTGCAAATGAATTTGATACGTATTGTATTAATAACAAATACACAATAGGACAAGCATCTAGAAAAGAAGATTTAGCAGAATGGTTAAAAGAAAGAGGTCATGATTCTATCGAAGCTTTCTTGAAATCTGAAAAATGTAACACGTTAGAAGAGTACTATTCTAAAAACAAATAAATTAGATGGCTGATTTTTGTCAGAATGGTTTGTATAAAAAAATAGCCCAAGTTTTAAAAACACATATTTATACTGAAAATGTCGATGTATTTTCATTATATCACACGATGATTTCAGCTTATGATTCTCCTGTATCGAATAGTTTGTTTTCTGAGTTACGTACTTTTTCAGAAGTAGTTAATTTTCAGAAATTTTTAGAAACTAAAGAAGAACAACCGTTTAATATAGGTATTGATTTACCTATATATTTTGGAGATCCATCAAGTAATCATAAAATAATGATTGTTGCAATGGATCCGAAAAGAACAGGACAAGAACCAGGTGTTTATTCACTTGGTTCTGTTTTTAGTTTGCACACAAATGAAGGGCGTTCTACTAAAAAAAATGATTATTGGAAATTTATTGAACCAATGATTTCAGAAAATTTTGTGTATCTAACTGATATTTATAAGTTGTATTATGAGTCATTTTCTGAAGTAAATGGGAAGCGCTCACATTATATTAGTAATAAGGATAAATCATTTATTGGTAAAAACACAATACCTTTTAAAATTAATAAAGAAATATTAGAATCAGAAATTAATATCGTACAACCCACAAAAATTATTGCATTAGGAAAAGAAGCGGCTAATGCTTTAAAATTAATTAAAGGAATAAAAAATAGTGAATCAGAAATTTGTTTTAATCAAGAGGGTATAGAGTATGTTTTTATGCCACATATTGCACGAACGGTTACTCAAAATATTTCGACTATTGCAAATTTGTTTGTTGCTATGGGAAAAATTAAAAATGACAAGCAAATGGAAAATATTGGTAATCAAATAAAGAAGTATAAAGGAGATTTGTTTCTTTAAGATATGAGTTTAATTTTTAAACAAATAATAAATTCAAGAGATGCGTATTTTACTCCAGCTATGAATATTTATTATGAATCATTTCCATCCAATGAAAGACATTCAATAGATATAATAAAAAATAGGATAATTGATAAAAAATCAAAATTATTTGTTGGAATATTTGAAGATCAAGTGGTTTGTATGTCAATTTTATGGAACATTGATAATGTAGAATTTGTATTATTAGATTATTTTGCAGTACACAAAAAGTATAGAAACAAAGCTATTGGAACACATTTTTTTCTTTTTCTTTCCAATTTGACATATAGCTCCAATAAATATTTAATTATTGAAGTAGAAAATTTTTTGTATGGTACAAATACTTCGGATAGAATTAAAAGGATCAATTTTTATTTAAAGAATGGTGCATATATTTTGAGTGACGTTAAATATATTTTACCATCATTAGATAAAACAGAGGATACAGAAATGTTATTAATGATTTGTCCAAATTATCAAAATGACGTTATTGATAAAAAGAAAATAGAGAAAATGATTAAGATTTTATATACTGATTTATATATGAAAAGTGCAGATGATTATTTACTGCATACTATATTAAATCAATTACCAAATAACATAACATTTAATAATAAAATAATATGACAACAATTGAATTTTGGAATTTAATAGTAAGTTCAACCGCAACCATTTTAGCTGCAATAGCAATTTTGCTATATATAATAATTTGGTATAAAGATAAATCAAGTAATTCTTATGATGTTTTTGACGCCACATATTTAGATATATTAAAGACAGGGATGGAAAACCCTTCATTTAGAAACCCTTCATTAACAAAATTATATTTAAGTTCTTTTTCAGGTGATGAAAGAATAAAATATGAGATTTTCGCATTTATTAGTTGGAATTTTTGTGAAACAATCTTCGATAAAGGAGATAAAGAATTAATGAAAACCTGGTCTGTTGTAATTGATGCAGAGAATGAATTACACAGAAAATGGTTTGATAATCCTGAAAATTCAAAAAAATTTAAGGAATCTTTTAGATATTTTATATCAGAAAATTATAAATCATAATAAATAAAAGAAAATAATCATGTTTGGATTTAAAGGTAAATACGGATTATCATTTTCACTAAGTCGTTTGATAGGATTAGCCGGAGCTAAAAATAGTATAGCACGTAAAACTGGAATTCCAACTACACGTGGTGGTATTGAACGTAAAATTGGTAGAAAAATTATAAACTTACTTTTTAAATAATGTCAAAAACAAATACATCTACTAATGGATCTTTAAAATTTGTTTTTCTTTATTTGCTTCTCTCTTTTTTTGCTGGATTGGCTTTTAGTATTTTAGCTTATAGAACCAGGAAAAAAGGTAAGTATGGATTTGGATGGATGTTTTTAGCACTTTGTTGTATTTTGTTTTTTGGTATTTTAGCTTTTAGTTTACTTAAAACTTCTAGCGTTAAGGTTGATGTTGGTTGGTACTATTTAGGATTATCAACCTTGATTTCTAATGGAATAGCAATATTATTAATAATAATAACTTTATTTACGAAACGAAATGGGATTATTACGTGAACTTTTTGACGAGCTGATACCTTTGCCAGATCAAGCAGAATATCATTTTCCAGAGCCTAATTTAAAGGTATCTAAAATGAACTTTGGATATTCAATTTTGAATTTATTTTTTCAAATATTAGATTGTGTATTAGTACCATATATTACCTATTTATTTATTTTTGGAAAACTAAATTTCGGGCTTTTTAATTGGTTTTTTTTAATTTTAGGTGCTTCAATTACATTATTTAGTTGGATTCAATTTATTTACTATTTTGTTAGTCCTCCAGATAATTATGTGAATCCTATATTAGGTAGATTATTGGGAGAAACTGCAATAGGTTTAGTAATAGCTTCTATATTTAGAATTCCTTTAACATCTAAAATAAAATGATACTCAAAAAGAAAAAAACGGAAATACTTTTAAAAGAAAAAATCGAAGGTGAACATCTCCAACATACTGCAGATTTAAATAAAAATTTAGATATTTTTTCTATTAAACTTATTAAAGTTGTTGGGGTAGTAGGCACAATAATAGGCATAGCAATTTTAGTTGCATTTTGGTATTGGGTAATGAAAATGCTATATAAGATAAATTAATTTTACAATAATTTATTTCATTGCACCATTATTTCATTTTCAATTAAAGTAAAACTCCAATTTAATATGAATTTATAAAAAAGAACATTTATATTAGTCTTGAAGCAATTGATGTTTCTTGACATTTTTTAATTCTACTATTTTTAACAAAATAATTTAAAAATATTGGCTTATTTTATGAATTGATTGTTAAATTTGTTAAGTTTGAACATACTAACTTTAAAACCAGCCGTTTATGAACTTAAAAAACTACTTTTCAATACTCTTTTGTTTTTGTGCTTCTATTATTTTTGCACAACCGCCTGCTTATGTTCCTACGTCAGGCTTACTTGCTTGGTGGGGTATGACTGATGCAACAGACGCAACAAGTAATGGAAACACATTAACACCTTTTAATTTAACTGCAACAACCGATCGATTTGGAAATGCAAATTCAGCATATTCTTTTAATGGTACTTCGAGTTATTTAACGAGAACGAGTTTCGGGAGCACCTTTACGCAAGCAGGAAATTTTTCAGTCTCTATTTGGATTAAAAAAGCAAATAATACCGCTGGCGTTGCTATTATGAGTGGAAGTACAGCCAGTTTGAATTTCATATGGTTGGTTCAATGTAATGCAACTAAGGCAATTTTTGGAACCAACAAACAACAGTCTGCCTGGTTTTGGACCAATGCAACAACTAATTATGTACTCAATCAATGGGAACATTATGTAGGTGTTTATTCCGGAAATACGATGACGTTTTATAGAAATGGTGTTTTACAGGGAACTACCACAAACACACATACGAGTGTAAGCCAAGCCGTTCTTCCTTTATGGATTGGACGTGGGGTTTCAGGAGATTATTTTGCGGGTAGTTTGGATGACATTGGTATTTGGAATCGAGCGATAACACCTAATGAAGTCGCTATACTATATCAAAGCGCTTTAGGACTGAATGATTTTTCTGCTTCTAAAGTGTACGTATTTCCAAATCCGACAACAAGTATGCTTCAATTGGAAGTTGACGCTCAAAACATTGGAAAAACATATCAAATTATTGATGAATTAGGAAGAACGGTAAGCACACAAACGATTACAGCCACTTCTTCAGAAGTTTCCGTTGCTGCTTTGAAAACCGGTTTGTATTTCTTAAAAATTGAAGGCGTTACTCCTGTGAAATTTATAAAGAATTAATTTTTGGTTTAATTTAGATCTATTTCTTTTACAGACGATTTTAGTAGTAGTCTAAATTTATAAAAATAAAAAGACCTCTTATGAAAATATGAGGTCTTTTTATGTTAGTGGAGTCGGAGAGAATCGAACAACTTATATCTTGATATGTTGTTAATAACTTAAATGCTATATAATTCAATACTTCAGATAATTTTTTATATTTGCTTATATCAAATTTTTATATCTAAATATATAAAAAACGGCAACCAAAACGGCAACTCTTAACGTGACCCTAAAGGCAAATATATGAAATACACTTTTAAGTTAAAAGCTCCAAATTCAGGTAAAGAAACTCTAATATTATTTACTTGTTCTTTCAAAGAAGAAAATAAGAAGTTTGTTTATTCAACAGGAGAGAAAATAAATCCTATTAATTTTGATTTTAGTAATAAATTTCCATTTTCATCAGGAAAAAATAGAGCTAAAAATTTTGAATCAATTAAGACACAATTAAATCGGTATTCAGATTTATATTTAGAAACGGTTAGTCTTTATAAAAGAATTAATGAGTCATTTACTTCCCAGATTTTAAAGAAAGCCTATGATGAAAAATTTAAGAAGACAGTTTCAGGTAAGAATGTGTTTTTTGATGCTTATGATGTTTTTACTGCTGAAAAAACAAAAGGAAAAGAATGGTCAGTTTCAACAATCAAAAGGTATAAAAATATTAAAAATATATTAGAGAATTTCGAAGAAGCAAAAAAGTTTAAATTGACTTTTAGTAAAATTGACCATGCTTTTCATAGGGAGTTTACAACATACTGTATGGATGACTTAGGGCATATCAATAATACTTACGCCCGAAATCTTGGCTTATTCAAAACATTTATGTTTTGGGCGAAGAAAAACAAATACACTTTTAATGATACGTTCACAGAATTTAAAAAAGTGGAACGTGTAATTACTAACCAGGTTGCATTAACAATTGAAGATATTGAAAAACTTTTGAACCATGATTTTAAAAGTAATAAGCTAGAGAAAGTTAGAGATGTATTTGTTTTTGCATGTGTTACAGGAATGCGATTTGGTGAATTATCTCTTATCACAAAAAGTAATGTAACTGATTCAGAAATATTATTAAAAGAGGACAAGGACACAAATAAAGCTGCCAGGAATATACCATTAACTGCAATTTCTAATTTTCTACTTTCAAAATATGATTATAAATTACCACTTATTGCAAATCAGAAACAGAACAAATACATAAAAGATGTTTTTGAAGAACTTGAATACACTCATAAAATTCAGAAAGTAACAACAAAAGGTAAAGAAAATATAAAGGAAGATTTGTTTTTCTATA
>Ga0208595_1000192_pt1 | contig 23532 bp, 22 predicted proteins | sample LakMenEpi28Jun11_FD_150742 | JGI IMG/M metagenome (GOLD analysis project Ga0208595, IMG submission 150742) | Freshwater microbial communities from Lake Mendota, WI - 28JUN2011 deep hole epilimnion (SPAdes) | ecosystem: Environmental > Aquatic > Freshwater > Lake > Epilimnion/Euphotic zone ...
CTTCCCGCTGCACGATGGAGGCAAGAGTTAGAACTTTGTGGCGATCAGCGTCCTTGACGCCGAATTTATCCAACTCCACGTTCATTCGCTCGATCATTGTGCGAACCAGCTTCTGTGCTGAGTCCGCTGGGCTAATCTCATAAGTTGCTGGGAACAGATAACCGTCTAGATTCCGAAGATCGGCCGGCAATCCATAAAGAGTCGGATCCTTGACAGCAAGCTCGAAGTCGGCCAAAGGCAACTTCGTGGCTTTGCTCAACTCGGCAAGCACCTGAGGTAGGCGAAGCCCTTCTCTAATGGTGACCACATTGACGACACGAGTTTTAGGGTCTGCGATAAGGTCGAGGGCGGCGTCGGCAGACATACCCTTTCGAAGCGTAAAAGTACCAGGTATGAACACTGGATTGCGGGCGATGATTCTCTTGTATGTGAAGGAGAAATTCTTAGTTACACCCAAATCGACGAGCTTCGTGGCAACGACTTCGCCGCTATCGCCGGATTCAATCTTCAATTCGACTTTGCCTACGCCCTGGCCTTCAAAATCTGCCCCTGAGATAGTGTCGATCGCTGCACGGATCTGCCCTCTAAATGCGTATCCCGTTCCCGCGGTGACAACGAGTAACAACGCTAGAACGATGACGACTATCTTGCGCTTGCTCATGAAAACTCCGATACATCGATGCCAGGTATCTGGCCGGTTGCTCTCTCATAGGAAAGAGCACTTTCTACTATTAGGGTAGCAGCGGCAGCATCTATCACGCCTTTAGATTGACGAGAGTTCTTGCCTGAGGCGTGAAGCTGGCTCTGGGCGGCCCTCGTGCTCATGCGCTCATCCACCAAGCGAAGGTTCGAAACTCCCGATTGAAAAAGCTGTTTTGCGAACGCAATTGCCAAAACGGTGGATTGGGTGTGCTCCCCCTGCAAATTGAGCGGTAGGCCAACGTAAATCTCGATCGGTTCCTGTTCGCTAATCAGTTCCAACAAACTACTTAGCGCTTCCTTGTTATTTTGCAAGGTTGCTAACGGGCTGCAAATGATTCCGTCGACGCTTGAAACTGCGACGCCGATTCTGGCTACACCAAAATCGACACCGATCCTTCTACCAAATCGAAAGTTAGCCAAGTTCTTTTTCTATTGCCGAGATAGCGGCAGGAAGAGCAGAAACATCGGTTCCGCCGCCCTGGGCTAGATCGTCTTTGCCACCTCCGCCACCGCCAAGAATTGACGAAGCTAGTTTCACGAGCGCTCCGGCCTTGACACCTCTAGCGCGGGCACCTTCGCCACAAGCCACAAGAATCGCCGGCTTGTCTGCAATTACGGCAGACACGAATACAACAGATTCTGTGCCTAATTCTTGACGCAGCTGAGTCGCGATTCCGCGAAGTGGTTCAGCCGAGTCGAGCTCGCCAACCTCGGCAAATACAACCCTGTTGGAACCGATGGTTTTTGCAGATGCCAACCACTGTGGAACCTTGTTTGCCTGCGCCTGTTGCTCAAAAGAAGCCAATCGCTTCTGAACGGAACGCAGTTCATCAAAAGTTGCAATTAGCTTGTCTTCGAGCGAACCAACCGGAACCTTTGCTAAATCGGCAAGACGGGAAACCAAGGCGCGCTCTAAAGCGAGCGAACGGAAGGCCTCAATGCCAACGAACGCTTCAATTCGACGCGAACCGGAACCAACCGACGATTCGGCTCCCAGAGCCAGCAGGCCGATCTGGCTAGATCTACTTACGTGCGTTCCACCACATAGCTCACGAGACCATGGACCACCAACTTGCACTACTCGCACCAGCTCGTCGTAGGTTTCACCAAACAGCGCAACTGCTCCAAAGTTTTTGGCTTCAGATTGACTCATCAGGTGAGCGCTTACCGCGAGATCTCGCCTAATCGCGAGGTTGCTAACCTCTTCAAGCTCACTCTTGGTTTCCGCAGAAAGCGCCTGATTCCAAGCAAAATCGAGGCGTAGGTAGCCAGGCTTGTTGTAAGAGCCAGACTGCAGTGCCGAGGGGCCAAGCACCTGACGAAGAGCAGCGTGAAGAACGTGCGTTCCCGAGTGAGCCTGGCAAGCGCCGAGTCTCCAGTTCTCGTCAACCTGTGTTTTCGCAACTGCGTCAAGGGAAACCTGACCACTTCGGACCAAAACCTTGTGAGAAATCAGCCCCTTGATTGGCTTTTGAACATCAAGAACCTCAAGCTCGAAGCCCTCTCCAAGGATTAAACCAGCATCGGCCGCCTGCCCGCCGGATTCTGCGTAGAGGCTTGTGGTGTCGAGGATTACCTCACCCACAGAACCTTTCGGCAAATCAGCTACGGCAACACCCTCATGAATCAGGCCGAGGACTCTGCCCGAAGATTCCAGCTCGTCATAGCCAGTGAATTTTGTGACACCCTTAGAACGGAAATCTGAGTAGACCGAGAGATCGGTTCCTCCAAGTTTCTTCTCTCTGGCATCAGCTTTGGCGCGATCACGCTGTTCGGCCATGAGGCTGGTGAACCCTTCCCGGTCTACTGTGATTCCCGCCTCTTCGGCGATCTCTACCGTCAAATCAATAGGAAAACCATAGGTGTCGTGAAGTAGAAATGCTGCGCCTCCGGCCAGCGCAGATCCTTTGCCGCTCTTAACGTCTGCAATTGACTGATCTAGAACTAGTGAACCGCTAGTGAGAGTTCTAAGGAAAGCGTCCTCTTCGGCAACAGCAGTAGAAGAGATGCGCGAAAAATCATCCTGGAGCTCAGGATAGGACTCCTTCATCGCGTGCATCGATGCCTCAATCAGCGAACCTATGACGGGCTTCGTAACACCCATTAGTCTCATCGCGCGGATTGATCGGCGCAAAAGGCGGCGAAGCACGTAACCACGACCATCATTACCAGGAGTCACGCCATCGCCAATCAGCATCAAGGCGCTCCGGATGTGGTCTGCTACGACGCGAAGTCGGACGTCGTCGTCTACGGAATGACCGTACAACTTACCCGAGAGTTCCGCAGCGAGGTCTAATACCGGTCGTACTTCGTCGATTTCATAAAGGTTTTCAACGCCCTGCATCAGAAACGCCACGCGCTCTAGACCCATACCAGTGTCAATGTTCTTCTTCGGTAAGTCTCCGAGTATTTCGAAGTCATCCTTACCGATACCCTTGCCACGCTCATACTGCATGAAGACGAGGTTCCAGATCTCGATGTAGCGGTCATCGTCGACTGCGGGTCCGCCCTCTTTGCCGTAGTCGGGGCCACGGTCGTAGTAGATCTCGCTGCACGGACCTGAAGGCCCTGGTTGACCGGTTGACCAGAAGTTGTCTTTCATGCCGAGTCGCTGGATGCGCTCCATTGGGATGTCGGCAACTTCTCGCCAGAGTTCGATTGCCTCGTCGTCATCCTTGTAAACAGTCACCCAAAGTAATTCAGGGTCTAGCGCAAGGCAGCCAGATTCTAGAGAACCGGTGAGAAATTCCCAGGCAAAGGCGATCGCCTCGCGTTTGAAGTAGTCGCCAAACGAAAAATTGCCATTCATTTGGAAGAAAGTTCCGTGCCTGGTGGTCTTGCCAACCTCTTCAATATCGAGTGTTCTAATGCACTTTTGCACGCTGGTTGCTCGAGCGTAAGGTGCCGGCACTAAACCAGACATGTAAGGAATGAAAGGAACCATTCCGGCAACGGTAAACAGCAGCGAAGGGTCTTCACTGATCAGCGATGCCGAAGGAACCACCGTGTGATTTTTGCTTGCGAAGAAATCTAGCCAACGCCGCCTGATTTCAGCGGTTCTCATGCTTTACTTATCAGTCTTGCGCGCAACAGGGCGCTTTACAGCTGGCTTCTTTACTTCAACTTCAGCTTCGTAACCCTCAGCAAAAGCTTCGACCAATGACATTAGGCGATCAGTTGCATCGTCGTAAGCGGCTTTGGCCTTAGGGTTCTTTTCAATCTGCTTGGCAGCGACTAAACCGACGCCAATGCCTGCAACCAACCAAAAAAGTTTCTTCATAATCAGTCCTACTTCTTTTTCTTGTTGCCGGTCAGGCTTGAGAAACTCTTGAGATAACCGGCAAGCTTCATCAGCGGAGAACCGACTGAAGCTGAGAAAACGGCCACCAAGGATTGGATGTTGTTACTCATGTCGGCCACGTTATCGGTAATGACGTCGATCTTTGCCAACTGCTTGTTGGTCTGATCCACGGTTTCGCCAAGACCCGCGAGCAGGGGCGGAAGGTTGTCGTTGATTTCTTTAACTGTTGCCGTTGTTTCGTCGAGCAGCTTGCCCAACTTCAACAAAGGAATGGCTAAAACGAGTACCAACAGAGCCAACGCTCCAGCAGCAATCAATGCTGCTAATTCGCCACCACTCATCGGGTTCCTAACGTTTGGTTACTAGCGAGCTGCGTAGTACTCAACAACCAACTGCACTTCACAGGTTACTGGAACCTCTGCGCGCTTTGGTCGGCGAGTAAGAGTTGCGTGTAGCTTGTCTAGCTGAACATCTAGGTAGCCAGGCACTGGAGGAAGAACATCTACGTGTCCGCCTGCTGCAGCAACCTGGAAAGGCTCGGTGCGCTCGCTCTTCTCGTGAACATGGATGGTCTGACCGGGCTTCACGCGGAAGCTAGGGCGGTCTACGCGCTGGCCGTTGACCAGAATGTGACGGTGAACAACCATCTGACGAGACTGAGAGATAGTGCGGGCGAAACCGGCACGGAGAACTAGAGCGTCGAGACGCATTTCTAGAAGCTCAACTAGGTTTTCACCGGTTAGGCCCTCGGTGCGCTTGGCTTCAACAAAGGTGTTGCGAAGCTGTGCTTCGCGGATGCCGTACTGGGCGCGTAGGCGCTGCTTCTCGCGAAGACGAACGGCGAAGTCGCTGTCGGTCTTGCGCTTGGTGCGACCGTGCTGACCAGGCGCGTATGGACGCTTCTCAAGGTACTTGGCTGCTTTCGGGGTTAGGGCTAGGCCTAGCGCGCGCGATAGGCGGGTTTTGCTGCGGGTACGTGAAGTCTTAGACACGTGATCCTTTCGGAAGTTTCGTTTACAAGTAGGTACTGCCCAAAAATGTTCGGCTAATGAACATCATTTTCCGAGTCTCGCAGCCAGAGAGAATCTCAAAAAATAGCAACCTGTCAAGATTAGCAACAAAACTCGCTAATTTCTACGGATGATCTTTCTCAATCGCTCCCAGAGGCCCACTTTGTCGCTTTCAGCGCCGTAGTTCTTAGGCGAGTAGTAACGCCTTTGTGCGATCTCGCCAGTGACATAACTTTGAGCAACCACACCCGCTTCGACGTCGTGAGGGTAGAGATAGCCTTCACCGTTTCCGTATTCACTCGCACCGGAGTAGTTAGAAGAACGAAGGGCCGGCGGTACCGGAATCACGAAACCCTTGCGCACGTCTTCTAGTGCATGGTTGATAGCCAGATAGGCAGAGTTCGATTTCGGAGCGAGGGCAAGATAAATCGTGGTCTCGGAAAGAGCGATTCGACCTTCGGGCATACCTATGAGCGCAACCGACTGAGCGCAAGAGGTTGCCAACACCAGCGCCTGCGGGTCTGCCAAACCGATGTCCTCAGCGGCAAGAATCATGAGCCTCCTGGCGATAAAGCGGGGATCCTCTCCCCCTTGAATCATCCTGGCCAGCCAGTAAACTGCCGCATCGGCGTCTGAGCCACGAACCGACTTGATGAAAGCGCTGATTACGTCGTAGTGATTATCACCGTCTTTGTCGTAGCGAAGCGGGCTATCGGCCAGCGCCTTCTCAAATTCTCCCAATTGAATGGTGGCAGAAGTTCCTTTACCACTTCCTTCCCAAGCGGAATAAGCAAGGGCCTCCAGGAAGGTAAGCGCACGCCTGGCATCCCCCTGAGCCATTCGAACCAGCTCAATGAGCGCATCGCCCTCGATAGAAACAAGACCCGAGAAACCGCGTTCGTCGGTAAGAGCAACGTTCACCAGTTCCATCAAGTTTTCATCGCTGAGCGGCTGTAGCTGCACGACGAGTGAGCGTGAAATCAGTGGCGAGATGACGGAAAACGATGGATTCTCGGTAGTGGCAGCAACCAACGTTACCCAGCCGGCCTCAACGGCTGGAAGCAGAGAATCTTGCTGTGCCTTAGAAAAACGATGAATTTCGTCCAAAAAAAGCACGGTCTCGAGATTGTAAAGCTCGCTATCCGCCTTAGCCCTCTCGATGACCTCACGAACTTCTTTAACGCCCGCTGAGATCGCGCTCAACTGAACGAGTTTTCGGCCAGACGCACTACCCAGAACATTGGTGATCGAAGTCTTTCCGGTTCCCGGAGGCCCCCAGAGCAGAACCGACTGCGAACCGCGTGTGTCACCAGAGAGAAGGCGATGCAGAGGAGAGCCAGTTCGCAGGGCCGACTCCTGACCGATAACGTCAGAAATTGAAACAGGTCGCATTCTCGCAGCGAGAGGTTCGCTTAACTCAAAGACGTTTTCCAAAATCACATCTCAAGGCTACGTCAACCCGAGCGTTCATCAAGTGAAGTAAACTTATGCGAGAAAGTTGGAGGAAATTTGACCAAGTCGAAACCGAAGTTATCTAAAGCAGCCCAGGCGCGCATCGACAACTACGAAGCAAAATCTACTCTTGTTGAAGGCAGATCAGCCGTTCGTAAAAAAGACAACCTGCTCTCACTAGGTGTCATCGCCGGAGCGATTGTGGTGGCAGTTGCTCTTCAACTCGCTTACTTTCACCTAGGCCCAGGCATTCCTAAGCCAGCGCCCAAGCCACAGACCGCACCAGACGCTGCGCTCGCGGAGAACCGCGTATGGACCGGCGCAATGTCGGTCGCGGGTTCGCCTATTGAGTTTGAGCTATACGGAGATAAGGCACCAAAAGCGGTAGCAAACTTCGTCACACTAACTCAAAAAGGTTTCTTTGAGAACGTAAGTTGCCACCGATTGGTAACTCAGGGCATCTTTGTGCTTCAGTGCGGCGACCCGGCAGGAACCGGCACCGGAGGACCGGGTTATAACTTCGGGCCAATCGAAAACGCTCCCGCCGACGACGTCTACGGTCCTGGAATTCTGGCAATGGCGCGTCAGGGCGGCAACGGTGAGAGCATGGGCTCTCAGTTCTTCATCGTTTACAGCGAGAGCGAGATTCCCTCCGACGCAGCCGGTGGTTACACAGTCTTTGGCAAGCTAACCAAGGGTCTCGGTTCCATATCAAACATCGCCGAAGACGGCACAGCCGATGGCGGCACTGATGGACCTCCGAAGAACAAGGTTTTACTCACCGCAATTTCAGTAAAATAGTGACATCCCACACAATCGAGATAGGTAACTAATGACCACCACCGAATACGGTCGCGTTGACAGCGAGAACAATGTCTATGTCATCGAACCCAACGGCGAAAGAAAAGTTGGTCAGTACCCAAACGTCTCAGCCGAAGAAGCACTCGCACACTTTGTAAACAAGTACGAGGCCTTTGCCGGAGCAGTTAAATTGTTGGAGCAGCGTGTTCACAAAAAGGCTGACGCAGACTCGATCAGCAAGGCCGCAGCGAAGCTGACTGTTGATCTAATCGAAGCAAATGCGGTCGGTGACTTACAGGCACTTCGCGAGAGAGTACTCGCTCTTGCACCGAAAATTCAGGACCTACTCAACTCCAAGAAAGCCGTAAATCAGGAAGCCGCAACCGCAGCCCTGGCGAAACGGGAGGAAATTGCGGCAAAGGCAGAAGCTCTTGCAAACGGCGACCTGAGCAAGGTGATTTGGAAAGACCTCAGCGCGCAACTGACCGCCTTGTTCGACGAATGGCAGCTCGTTCAAAAGAGTGGTGCACGCGTTCCAAAGGGCGAGGCCGATGCGATTTGGAAACGCTTTCAAACTGCACGCAACAAGATCGAGACAGCCAAACGAGCATTTTTCGCCGAAGCTGGTTCCAAAGCAAAGGCCGCCAAGGCAACAAAAGAGAACATCGTAAAGAGCGCGGAAGCCCTAGTTGCCAAGGGTGCAGACGCGGTTGTTGCTTACCGTAAACTTCTGGACGAATGGAAAGCGGCCGGTCGTTCTAAAAACGATGACGAACTCTGGAAACGGTTCAAAGCCGCCGGAGATGCAATTTATGCTGCAAAGGGTCAGCAAATTGCCATAGTCTCGGCATCGCAAGGCGAGGCTCTCACCGCCAAGTTAGCCCTCCTCGAAGAGGCAAAACAAATCGATCCACAGAAGAACCTAGCCGAGGCCAAGCGCCTGCTAAGCAGTATTCAGGACCGTTGGGAGAAAGCCGGTCGGGTTGCAAAAACTGACCTCGCCAAAACCGACGACAAACTTCGCGCCATCGAAACAGCGGTTAAGAACGCAGAGCGCGACCACTGGAAATCTAGCGATCCAGTAGCTAAGGCGCGTAAGGACGACGTCACAATCAAACTTGAGGACGCCATCGCCAAGCTCGAACGCGAATTGTCTGCGGCAACAGACAAGAAAAAGGTTGCCGAGCTAACTGATGCTCTAGCGGCCCGCAAATCATGGTTAGAAGTTGTTTTGGCTGGCGCTAAGTAACTAGTTGTTACTTACGCGATAAACGTCATAAACAGCGTCTATTCGCTTAACCGCATTCAATAGGTGTTCTAGTACCGATGGGTCACCCATCTCAAACACAAATCTGCTTAGAGCTACTCGGTCGCTTCGGGTAGACACCGAGGCGGAAAGAATATTCACATGGTGTTCAGCGAGCACCCTGGTCACGTCGGAGAGTAAACCGCCTCGGTCCAATGCTTCGATCTGAATGTTGACCAAAAACAGGCTCTTTGAGTTTTCCGCCCAGCTTACGTCCATCAGGCGTTCAGGCTGTTGCTCGAGGTCGAGAACATTTTTGCAGTCGACGCGGTGAACCGAAACTCCAGAACCTCTAGTAACAAATCCAACTATTTTGTCTCCTGGTACCGGGGTGCAGCACCGAGCGAGTTTAACTAAAACGTCGTCGTCGCCTCGAACTAGAACGCCCGAGTTGTCGCTTCTCTTTCGATCGGCACTTATGTTTCGAGTGGGAATTTGAAAAGGCTCTACGCTGTCGTATTCTTCAACAAGAGACGCCGTGAGTTTCTCAACTACCGACTGGGCGGAGATGTGGTTCTCCCCCACTGCGGCATAAAGAGACTCTACGTCGCCAAATCTAAGTTCATGCGCTAACTTCACAATCACATCGGCCGCCAGTAACTTCTGGAGAGGCAGGTTCTGCTTCCTCATGGCCTTAACAATCAGATCTTTACCCGACTCAACCGCGTCATCTCGTCGTTCATTTGAGAACCATTGTTTGATCTTGGCTCTAGCCCTAGATGAGGCAACGAAATTGAGCCAGTCCTGGCTAGGCGAGGCGTCGACGGATTTAGAGGTAAATATCTCAACCACATCGCCGGAAGCGAGCTTGGTCTCCAAAGGCACTAACCGACCGTTTACCTTTGCTCCCATTGTCCGATGACCAACGTCGGTGTGAATCGTGTAAGCAAAGTCCACCGGTGTCGCCCCAGTCGGAAGCCCCACTACCTTTCCCTTGGGAGTGAAAACATAAACGTCTTTGGCGCCAATTTCGAAGCGTAGCGAGTCGAGAAACTCCGCGGGATCTTGAGTTTCGGATTGCCAGTCGGTGAGGTGCTTTAGCCAAGCCATGTCCTCTTCGCCTGAAGTGGAACTATCGCCTATTTGCTCTTTGTATTTCCAGTGCGCGGCAACACCGAATTCGGCGCGTTGGTGCATCTCATGAGTTCGAATCTGAATTTCAATCGGGCGACCATTTGGTCCGATTACGGTGGTGTGTAAAGACTGGTAAAGATTAAACTTCGGCATCGCAATGTAGTCTTTGAAGCGCCCTGGAACGGGATTCCATCTCGAGTGAATCGCTCCGAGAGCTCCGTAACAGTCTCTTACGTCGTCGACGAGGATACGAATTCCGACCAAATCATAGATTTCGTCAAACTCTCGCCCACGAACCACCATCTTTTGGTAGATGCTGTAATACTGCTTTGGCCGGCCATCGACCTTGGCCTTGATTTTATTCTCTTTGAGGTCTTCTCCAATGCTCTTTATAACCCCATCAATGAATTCACTTCGTTTTGGAGTTCTCTGCTTAACCAGGTTTACGATTTCCTCGTAAACCTTTGGATAAAGCACTGCGAACGATAGATCTTCCAGCTCGTTTTTTATTGTGCTAATTCCAAGCCGATGAGCCAAAGGTGCGTAGATTTCCAGTGTCTCTTGTGCCTTGCGCTGGGCTCTCTCCAACTCAACAAAGCCCCAGGTTCTAGCGTTGTGAAGCCTGTCTGCCAGTTTTATCACCAAGACCCGAATGTCTTTTGACATGGAGACAACCATCTTGCGAACAGTTTCCGCCTGGGCATTATCGCCAAACTTGACCTTGTCGAGTTTGGTTACTCCATCTACCAGCAAAGTAATTTCATCGCCGAAATCTTTTTGAAGCATAGCCAGTGTGTAATCAGTGTCTTCAACCGTGTCATGAAGAAGAGCCGCGGCAATAGTGCTCGGCCCAATACCTAGATCAGCAAGAATTTGAGCTACCGCTAATGGGTGGGTAATGTACGGCTCGCCACTTTTACGCTTCTGGCCCTCGTGAGCCTTTTCAGCTATGACATAGGCTTTTTCAATAACCGCAAGGTCGGATTTCGGGTGATTGGACTTGGTTACCCGGAGAAGTTCGTTTACCTCAGCGCTGTGCGGACCGGAACGACCGAAGATTCTGCCTAGTCCGCTCCTAATGGCCTGGATGGATCCTGTGCCATTAACCTCGGACATCGCTCACTTCCGCTTTCAAAACGCTATCCGCGCTTGGCTAGAACTTTCTCCGCGGCTAACTTGAACTTGGTCTCGCCTTCGCGCAGCTGAGAGTAAAGCGGAGAAGCAATGAAGATAGTGGAGAAGGTTCCCACCAGCATACCGATAAAGATAGCAAGCGAAATGTCGCGCAGAGTTCCAGCACCGAAAACAAAAGCACCGATGAACAAAATCGAAGCCACCGGCAAGATTGCAACAACCGTGGTGTTGATTGAGCGAACCAGGGTTTGGTTAATGGCGAGGTTTACCCGCTCGGCAAACGTAGCGGTTTCGCTGTGCTCCACTTCAAGTGTGTTCTCGCGAATTTTGTCGAAGACCACAACGGTGTCGTAGAGCGAATAACCAAGGATTGTCAAGAATCCAATGACTGCCGCAGGTGTTACTTCGAAACCGAAGGCACCATAAATACCGGTGGTAATAACCATGTCGTGGATAAGGGCAACCATTGCCGCAATCGACATTTTTACCGTGCGGAAATACAACGCCATCAGCACGGCAGCAAGGATGAGGAACCAAATTAGGCCGATGAGAGCCTTATTCGTTACGTCGCCTCCCCATGAAGCACTGATATAGCTAGAAGAAACCGCAGACGGATCTAGAGAGTAAGCCCTGGCCAAATCCTTTCGAAGCTCTTCAGACGCAGAATCACTGAGTTGAGGAGTCTGTGCGCGAACGGAATCTGTACCAACCGTGGCAACAACAATTTCCTTGTTTGGAATTGCCTCTTCAATGGTCTCTCTAGCCAGTTCAACGCCTTTGCTGGCTGCACCGGTGATAGTAAATTCTGATCCGCCACGGAATTCGATACCGAAGTTGAAACCATTGTGAAGAGTGAAAGGTAACACTGCAGAAACAGCAATCACGATCGCGCTTATGGTGTACCAAAGTTTGCGACGTCCAACAAAATTGATTGACTTATCGCCGGTGTATAGCGCGTCACCAAAATCTTTGAATCTAGACATTACTGAACTCCGCCATCTTTTGATTGACCTGATGCTTTACGCTCGGCGATGGTTTGACGCTTTTGCGATTCACCTGCCGACTTCCTATTTCGTGCAACGCTCTGGTCGACACTTCTAAATGTGAACCGACCACTGTAGCGCTCCCCCGAAAGACCTTGAATCTCAAAGCCAGACCATGGGTGACCGGATGAGAAGAACTTCAGATTTGCCAACAGGGTGAGTACCGGCACGGTAAACAAGACCACAACGGCAAGGTCAATGATCGTAGTAAGACCCAGCGTGAATGCGAAACCTCGAACGTTTCCAACGGTAAGGAAGTAAAGGGTTCCGGCAGCCAAGAGGCTCACGATGTCGGAGACCAGAATCGTTCTCCAGGCTCGCTTCCAACCAGTTTCAACTGCCACAGCGAGCGGTCTGCCTTCTCGAAGCTCATCACGAACTCGCTCGAAGTAGACGATGAAGGAGTCGACTGTAATACCAATTGCGACAATCAAACCCGCCACACCGGCCAGAGACAGACGATAGTCCATTCGCCAAGACAACAGCGTGATAGCCAGATAGGTCAAGGCGGCAGCAACGACAAGTGAACCGACTGTCACTACAGCGAGTGCGCGGTACTGAAAGAGGGAGTAGATAAGAACAAGCAACATACCGATAGCACCGGCAATCAAACCGCTCTGGAGCTGTTGGCTACCTAGAGTAGCTGAAATGTTCTCCTGGCTTTCTACCTTGAAACCAATCGGCAACGAACCGTACTTGAGCTGGTTAGCTAGGTTATCGGCCGACTCTTGGTTGAAATCTCCGGTGATCTGAGCGGTGCCAGCGGTGATTACAGCCTGGATTGCTGGCGCGGTAACAATGTATCCGTCGATAGTCACAGCGAACTGGTTGCGTGGTGAAGAAAGCGGGAATAGTCGACCGGTAACATCGCCGAACTTTTTGCCGCCGGCATCTGTGAAGGTTAGGTCTACTGCGTGACCTCCCGTAGCTGCTCCGTTGCTGGTGGTAACCGGCGATGACACGGCCTTACTGATGTCTGTTCCATCCAACTCGACCGGGCCCAGAATAAACTTCGTGGTTTTCTCGCGGTCGCAGGTAACAAGGGGCTTGGTTGGGTCGTCGACCTGACCCGGTTCACGGAACGCCGTGGAACAATCTAGAGCCTCATACTGAGCCTGCAACTCAGCAGTTACCCAGTTGAGATCACTGTTATCAGTTGGTTCTGCCGTAGACGTTGCAATTGGTGAAGAAGATGGAAGGGTCGGCGTCGGCGAAGGGTTATCTTTGGTCGCACCAGGAGTCACAAGCGAGGATGCTCCAGCGCCAGTTACCAAAACCGGGCGGAATTCCAGTTTCGCACTGGCTTTGATTAGTTCCAGTGTGGTTTCAGAAGGCTTTCCAGGGATGCTCACAACAATTGCTGCTTCGGCACCATCGCCCTGAGTCACGATCTGGGCCTCGGAAACACCGGTTGAGTCGATACGCTGACGAATGATGTCGACCGCCTGCTTGAGCTGTTCAGCTGAAGCGGTCTTACCTCCGTCGATGTTTGGCTTGAGGATTACTTGAGTTCCACCCTGAAGGTCGAGAGCAAGCTCAGGAACAAATGTGGCACCTTCAACGTTGGAAAGTTTGGCTCCGGTAATTAGACCTGCAAAGGCTACGAATATAACGAGCAACCAAGTGAGGCGTTTGAGTGAACGCTTATTAACGCTCGAATCCGACACGAGCGACTACTTCTTTACAGCGGGCTTTTTGGCAGCGGCAGGCTTGGCTGCTGCTTTCTTGACCGGCGCATTTTCAACGACACGAACAACGGCGCCCTTGGCTACCTCAAGTTTGGTTGAACCTGCGGTTACCAGCGTTATGCGGTCTTCGGTAACTGAAGTGACATCACCGTAAATTCCGCTGGTGAGCATTACCTTCGCTCCGGGCTGAACCTTGGTAGCCATTTCAGCCGCTTGAGCTTTACGCTTACGGCCACTCATAACCATGAATACCACCATTCCACCGATGAGAATTAGGGGAAATAACGTATTTAGATCAGGCATGACAATCCTTAGGGTTTGTGTAACAGGTTCTCAATAATTATAGGTCAAGCGTGGTCTGGGTGCTGTTCGAATGGTGATGTTTGCCCATATGTGCGAAAGCCGCAGCCGTTGCTTCTCTGCCCCTAGGAGTCCTAACAATTAGGCCGGTACGAACCAGATATGGCTCAACAACCGCCTCAATGGTGTCTGCCTCTTCGCCCAGAGCAACCGCCAGGGTGGATAACCCCACAGACTTGTTTGCGTAACGTCCGGTAAGTAGTTCAAGCAACTGCTTGTCTATTCGATCAAGCCCGAGTTCGTCTACCTCGTAAAGCGCAAGGGCGGCCTTTGCCACCTCAACGGTTATCACCGAGTGATCATTCACGAGCGCGAAGTCGCGAACTCTTCGAAGAAGTCGATTGGCGATTCTCGGAGTTCCTCTGGAGCGACGTGCAATTTCGGCCAGCGAATCTTTGTCGTGATTGACATTCAGGTGAACCGCGCTCCGCCGCACGACCTCTTCCAACTCTGTTGCGTCGTAAAACTCAAGGTGCCCCGTAAAGCCGAATCGATCTCTAAGCGGCGTTGGGAGCATGCCGGAACGGGTGGTAGCGCCAATCAGAGTAAATGGAGCAAGCTCTAGTGGAATCGAGTTTGCTCCAACACCCTTGCCGACCATAACGTCGACTCGATAGTCCTCCATTGCTAGATAGAGCATTTCTTCAGCCGAACGGGACATTCGATGTATCTCATCAATGAATAGGATTTCGCCAGCAGTGAGAGAACTGAGAATTGATGCAAGATCGCCGGCGTGCTGAATGGTCGGACCCGAGGTCAGACGAATTGGATGGCCTGTTTCGTTCGAAACAATCAGCGCCAGAGTAGTTTTACCGAGCCCCGGCGGGCCAACCAGCAAAATATGATCGGAATTTGTGCCTCGAAGTTTTGCTGACTCTAAAACCAACTGAAGCTGCTGTCGCACCTTTTGCTGACCAACGAAACCCTCCAGATTGCTAGGACGCACCGCGGCCTCGAATGCTAATTCATTCTCTTCCGGCTCAGGCGCCAACAAGTCTTCGTTCATCGTGTTCCAAGCAGTGCCAGCGAGCGTCGCAACAAATCCTCTTTGGAGCCGTCTTTCAATCCGACCCGCGCCTCTGTTACAGCTAGATCTGCAGCTTTTGGCGCGTAGCCGAGACCAACCAGCGCTGCCACAATTTCCGAATCGATGGAAGACAAACCCTTGTTTCCAGCTCCCCCAATCTTGCCGGCTAGGGTAACGACGATTAGTTTGGCGGTTTTGGGTCCGATTCCACTCACTTGTTTGAACGCGTTATCGTCCTCGTTCATAACCGCTGAACCTAGGAGTTCGACACCCAGTTGGTGAATTATCGATAGAGCAGACTTGGGACCAACCCCGGTGACCGATCGCAGCAACTCGAAAGCTGACAGCTCTTCGGTTGTTTGGAACCCGAAGATAGTGAATGCGTCTTCGCGAACAATAAAGGCAGTATTGAGGAACAGCTCATCCCCCGCTTTGGCATTAAGCGCCAAGGAAGGAATTATTTGAACCAGGTAGCCAACGCCCGAAACGTCTAAGACCACCGAATTCAACGATGTGCTTTGAACAATTCCGCGGAGAGAAGCAATCACCTCTAAATGCTAACTAACCCCTGGGTCTTCTAGAGGCAACTCGCTCAGCAGCTAGCCAAGCAGACTGTGCCGAGGTTTGAGTTTTACCGTCAGCTTTGACTACCGAGTTTTTCCAGGCATTACAGATTGCAATGGCGATGGCATCGGCAGAGTCGGCTGGTTTAGTAATTTCAGGAAGTCCTAGAATCTTGGCAACAGCATTACCAATTTGGGCTTTCTCAGCTCTTCCAGAACCAGTTACAGCGGCCTTCACCTCGCTCGGGGTGTGCATCTCAACCGGGATGTTGTATTTTCGAGCTAGGTAGAGAACCACGCCGGAAATCTGTGCGACTCCCATGACAGATCTCACATTGGACTGGGCGAAAACTCGCTCGATTGCAATTTGCCCAGGACGGTATTTTTTGATTAGCGCTTCGATTCCGTCTCCGATAAAACCCAAACGAATCGAGAGTTCAACTTCGGCGTTTGTTTTTAGAGTGTCAACGTGCAGCAACTCAAGTTTTCGGCTCGACTTTGCCGTCACAACGGCAACACCACATCTAGTGAGACCTGGGTCAACTCCAAGAATCACTCGACTCATTTAGTCCTGCTCGATCTCGGCTAGAACCTCTGGAGACATGTCGAAGTTTGAATAAATATTCTGAACATCATCAAGGTCCTCTAGTGAATCGATCAGCGAGATGACTTTTCTGGCGGTCGGAGCATCCACCTGAACGTTCATTGAAGGAACAAATTCAACATCGGCGGCCTCGTAATCAATACTGGCCGCTTGCAGAGCGGTTCGCACAGCAACCATGTTCGAAGGGTCGGTGGTTAGAACTAGAAGTTCTCCGCGATCTTCAACATCTTCGATACCTGCTTCCAATGCCGCGTCTAAAACAGCATCTTCCGAAGCAGAATCAGTCTTACTGACTGTAATCACGCCCTTGCGGCTAAACATGAAGTTAACCGAACCGATGTCGGCCATAGTTCCGCCATTTTGCTTTACCGCAAGCCGAACTTCAGCTGCTGCACGATTCTTATTGTCGGTTAGACACTCGATCAGGATGGCTATGCCATTTGGTCCGTAAGCCTCGTAAATGATTGTGTTGTACTCAACCGCATCGGCACCGACACCTGAGCCACGCTTAACAGCGCGTTCAATGTTGTCGTTTGGAAGCGAAGATTTACGTCCCTTTTGAATTGCATCGTAAAGAGTTGGGTTGCCATCTAGATCCGGCCCACCTAGACGAGCCGCGACCTCAATGTTCTTAATTAGTTTCGCAAAAAGCTTGGCGCGACGACCGTCGATGACAGCCTTTTTATGTTTGGTAGTTGCCCATTTGGAATGGCCGGACATGTTTCTCCCGAAAGTTTCTTGGTTTGAATAGAGTCTATTTGCTTAGCTACGAACAAGGGCGTCGTAGAAGTAACTGTGAATTCTGTCTTCTCCGGTTACCTCGGGGTGAAAACTAATACCCAGTCGATTTCCCTGTTGTACGCCAACAACCCGACCATCCGCTAACGAAGCCACAATTTGCGCCGAATCACCAACCCTAGTGATAATCGGCGCCCGAATAAAAGCGGCATGAACCGCACCGGCAATGCCTGTAAATTCCAGATCAACTTCAAATGACTCGGTCTGATTTCCGAATGCATTGCGTTGAACTACAACGTCTAGGCCGCCGAATGTTTCCTGTCCATCAATTCCATCGGTGATTTCATCGGCCAGCATGATTAGACCGGCACAGGTGCCAAAAACTGGAAGCCCGTCTTCGATGATGTTTTTGATTGGATCAAACAGTTCAAAAATTCTGGAAAGTTTGCCGATTGTCGTGGATTCGCCACCCGGGATTACCAAACCCGAGATGGTCGACAACTCAGACGCTCGCCTAACCGGCTGAGCGTTGATACCGAGACGTTGGAAAACCTGCAAATGCTCTCGAAAGTCGCCTTGCAGGCTCAGTACACCAACCGGCAGAGTCACTACCAGCCGCGTTCGGCCAAACGGTGAGGGGCAGGCAGATCATTCACGTTGATTCCGACCATTGCTTCACCCAAGCCGCGGCTTACCTCGGCCAAAACCGAAGGGTCGTTGTAGAAAGTGGTTGCCTTCACAACAGCCTTGGCGCGGGCAACAGGGTCGCCAGACTTGAAAATACCGGAGCCAACGAATACGCCATCAGCGCCCAACTGCATCATCAGAGCGGCATCGGCTGGTGTTGCAATTCCGCCGGCCACGAACATGACCACTGGAAGTTTTCCGGTTCGCGCAACTTCGTGAACGAGCTGGTAAGGAGCCTGAAGCTCTTTAGCGGCGACGTATAGCTCGTCGTCTGACCTGGCGGCAAGTGAGCGCACTTCTCCGAAGATGGTGCGAATGTGCTTCATAGCCTCGGAAACGTCGCCAGTGCCGGCCTCGCCCTTTGAACGAATCATGGCAGCACCCTCGGTGATGCGGCGAAGTGCCTCGCCCAGATTGGTAGCTCCGCAAACAAAAGGAACGTTGAATTTCCACTTGTCAATGTGATTTATGTAGTCGGCAGGGCTCAATACTTCAGACTCATCAATGTAGTCAACGCCGAGAGACTCTAAAATCTGAGCCTCAACGAAGTGACCGATACGAGCCTTAGCCATTACTGGAATCGACACCGCATCAATGATCTTGTCGATCATGTCAGGGTCGCTCATGCGAGATACACCGCCCTGAGCTCGGATGTCGGCTGGCACGCGTTCAAGCGCCATAACAGCTACAGCGCCGGCATCTTCGGCAATCTTGGCTTGTTCAACGTTGATGACATCCATGATGACACCGCCCTTGAGCATCTCGGCAAGGCCGCGCTTTACTAGGGGTGTTCCTACTTCTGGATTAGAAAAATCGCTCATAATCAGATAAGTCTAATTGACTCCGCGCCAATGCTTACTAATGTTACGAAAGACTTAGGTCCAGGCTTTCGCAATCTCTTCTCGAACCTGGCTGAGTAGCAGGGGAAGAACTTTGGTCTCCGCGATAATTGGAAAAAAGTTCGAATCGTTGCGCCATCGCGGTACGAGATGCTGGTGTAAATGTCCGGCAATTCCTGCTCCGGCAACTTCTCCCTGATTCATTCCAATGTTGAACCCGTGTGCGTTAGAGACGGTTGAGAGTACTTCCATTGCCTTTTGCGTCAGCTGACCAATTTCCAAAACCTCAGCCTCTGTAGCAAGGTCGTAGGTCGGGATGTGGCGAATCGGGCAAACAAGTAGGTGGCCCGAGTTGTATGGGTAAAGATTCAGAAGCACGTAGGCGGTCTTGCCTCGAAACACGATTAGCGAATCTTCATCGGTCATTGTTGGGGCAATACAGAATGGACATTTGTCTTCCGAAGGCTGTTGACCGTTTTGAATGTAGACCAGGCGATGCGGTGTCCAAAGTCTCTGAAAAGAATCAGGTGCGCCGGCAAAATCGGCCGCGTTCTCCCAGTCACCCGACATTAGACCTGTTCCTTATTTCTAATCGCCGTCAAAATCCTACTTACCGCGATATCAAGTGGGATTCCATTTTCTTGGCTGCCATCTCGGAAGCGGAATGAGACAGCCCTGTTCGAGCGATCTTCCTCACCGGCGATAAGCATGAACGGAACGCGATCCTTGGTGTGGTTTCTGATCTTCTTCTGCATCCGGTCATCCGAAACATCCACCGTGACCCGCACACCGTCTTTCCGAAGAATGTCGGCGACCTCTTGGAGATAATCACTATATTCGTCGGCAATGGGGATACCGACCACCTGCACTGGTGCAAGCCAGGGCGGGAAATGCCCGGCATAGTGCTCGGTGAGAACTCCGAAGAAGCGTTCAATCGAACCAAATAACGCTCGGTGAATCATCACCGGACGCTTCAAAGAACCATCTGCCGCAGCGTATTCCAAATCGAAACGTTCGGGAAGGTTGAAATCCAGCTGAATGGTAGACATCTGCCAAGTTCGGCCAATGGCGTCTCGCGCCTGAACGGAGATCTTTGGTCCGTAGAAAGCGGCTCCACCCGGGTCTGGAACGAGCTCTAAACCGGTGCTTTCCGCAACGCGAGCCAGGGTCTCAGTGGCACGGTTCCAGATTTCATCGGAGCCGACAAACTTTGGGTTGCCTTCCTCGCGAGTGGAAAGTTCTAGGTAAAAATCGGTTAGCCCGTAATCGCGAAGTAGCCCGAGAACAAAGGAAACCACTTTGGTGAGTTCCTCTTCCATGTTTTCCTGCGTAACGAAAAGGTGAGCGTCATCTTGAGTTAGCCCGCGAACACGCGTAAGTCCGTGCACCACTCCGCTTTTTTCGTAGCGATAAACAGTTCCGAACTCAAACATTCTCAGTGGCAGATCCCTGTAGGAACGAGACTGAGATTTGTAAACCAAAATGTGGAATGGGCAGTTCATTGGCTTCAGGTAGTAATCCTGACCCTGCTTTCTCACCACGCCGTTTTCGTCAACCTCTTCGTCTAACTTCATTGGCGGGAACATGCCATCGGCATACCAAGCTAGGTGTCCAGAGGTTTCAAACAGGTTCGACTTTGTAATGTGCGGGGAGTAGACGAACTCGTAGCCGTTTTCTTCGTGACGTTGACGGCTGTAGTCTTCCATCACCCGACGAATGATTCCGCCCTTTGGGTGGAAAATCGCCAAACCAGAACCGATTTCTTCTGGGAAGGAAAACAGGTCGAGTTCGGCTCCGATTCTGCGGTGATCGCGTTTCGCGGCCTCCTCCAAACGCTCAAGATGAGCCTTCAGTTCGTCCTTGGTTGGCCAAGCGGTTCCGTAGATTCTCTGTAACTGCTTATTCGCTTCATTGCCGCGCCAGTATGCGGCTGCCGTACGCATTAGCGAGTAAGCATTGCCAATCATTCGAGTGTTTGGTAGGTGTGGCCCTCGACACAAATCACTCCAAATAACTTCGCCAGTCTGTGGATTGGTGTTGTCATAAATAGTCAGTTCCCCAGAACCAACTTCGGCAGCGCCATCTCCAACGGCATCTGCGTTGCCCTTTAGTCCGATTAGCTCAAGCTTGTATGGCTCGGCCGAGAGTTCTTTGCGAGCGGCGTCGTCATTGGTCACTCGCCTACCAAAACGCTGACCCGCACGAATGATGCGGTCCATTTCCTTTTCAAGCTTGCGAAGATCTTCTGGGGTAAACGGCTCCACCACATCGAAGTCGTAATAGAAGCCGTCTTTAATCGGAGGGCCGATTCCCAACTTAGCTTCCGGGTTGATGTTCTGAACGGCCTGAGCCAAGACGTGAGCGGCCGAGTGCCGCAGAATGTTCAAGCCGTCGGCTGAAGAGAGCTCAATACCCTCAACTGAGTCGCCTTGTTCAACGATGTGAGCTAGGTCACGTAGTTCGCCATTCACGCGAATAGCAACGATAGTCTTCGCTTCAAACAACTTAAAGCCTGTTGTGTCAGACGGAACAGTGCGCTCAACGCCGTCAACAGTAATCTTCAAATCGCTCATTTGAACATTCTAACGAGCCAAAGATAAGGCGTGCCTTAGTGGGGAAATTCTAATTTTGACGCTTTAGTTGTCTTATGCCTAAAAAGACGAGCAGCGCCTTCGAGATCGAAGGCCAGATTCTCTCGACCGAAGAGTTCCAGAAATCGTCGATGGCTCACAAGCTCAACTGGCTTCGCGCAGGGGTACTTGGAGCAAATGATGGCATCGTCTCAACCGCCGGGCTCATCTTCGGCGTTGCCGGAGCCACCAACGATCAGAACGCTATTTTCATAGCCGGTGTCGCAGCGTTGGTGGCCGGTTCTATCTCAATGGCAGGCGGTGAATACACCTCGGTCAGCGCCCAAAAGGATTCTGAAATTGCGGCGATTGCAAAAGAGAAACAGGAGCTCAAAGATAGCCCGGAAGCAGAGCTACGCGAACTCGCCTGGTTCTACGAGCAAAAGGGAATGAGCCCAGCACTGGCAAAGGCCGTTGCCGCCGAACTGACCGAAAAAGACGCGCTGCGAGCACACGCAGAGGCGGAACTCGGAATCTCCCACGACGAACATGTGAGCCCTGGCGCTGCAGCCATTTCCTCTTTCGTTGCTTTCGCCGCTGGGTCGCTCCTCCCACTTCTAACCGCAACCGCTACGCCTTGGCTTCACCTACGAATACCTTTCACGGTTGTTGCTGTGGTTTTGAGTCTTGCCCTCACGGGCTACATAGCCGCTCAAATTGGAGGCGCAAAACCGGCAAGGGCCATCATTCGAAACGTAGTCATTTCCGTACTGACCATGTCAGTCACCTATGCGATCGGCTATCTCGTCGGTCAGCCGTTTGCCTAATGGCGATTGCTAAACTGACTAGGTGAGTTCAAACAAAAACTACGACGTAGTTCTTATCGGTGGCGGAATCATGAGTGCCACGCTGGGAACACTGCTAAAAGAACTCGACCCCACGCTAAAGATTTCCCTTTACGAGCGCCTGCCGGAAGTGGCGCTTGAAAGTTCTAACCCTTGGAACAACGCGGGCACCGGGCACGCAGCACTGTGCGAACTAAATTACATGCCAGATAGCAAAGACGGTTCGCGACCCAATCCGTCAAAAGCAATCGAAATCAACGAACAGTTTCAACTATCCCGTCAACTTTGGGCCCACTGGGTAGGCAAGAAAATCCTTGGAGACCCAACTACTTTCATTCACTCGACTCCCCACATGACATTTGTGAGAGGCGAAAAGAACGTCGACTACCTTGAGCGTCGTTACCAGGCACTAAAAGATCAGCCGTTGTTTGATGGTATCGAATTTTCCAAAGACTCGAAGCAAATAGGCAAGTGGACTCCTCTGCTAACCCAAGGCAGAGAAAGCAACGAAACAATCGCCGCAACCAAGATTGATTCAGGCACAGACGTCGACTTCGGCTCAATCACCACTCAACTCATGAATCACCTGAAAACAAGCGGCGTTGAGTTAAACACCAACACCGAAGTTCGCGGCCTAAAGAAGACAAGCAAGGGCTGGCTGGTAAGACTTCAGAACGAAACCGTGCACGCCAAATTCGTCTTCGTCGGAGCGGGTGGCTACGCACTAAAACTTCTCCAAAAGTCGGGAATCAAAGAGGCAAAAGGTTACGGCACCTTCCCGGTCTCAGGAGCTTTCCTAAAAACCACGAACCCGGAAGTTGTGAAGCAGCATCAGGCGAAGGTCTACAGCCAAGCGGCGGTAGGTGCTCCCCCGATGTCCGTTCCTCATCTAGACACAAGAGTCGTCGATGGTCAGACGAGTCTTCTCTTCGGCCCATACGCCGGCCTCAACTTCAAGTTCCTCAAGTTCGGCTCGATCTTTGATCTGCCACTCTCAATTCGCTTAGGCAACATAGTTCCCTACCTATCAGTAGCACTCAACAACTTCGGTCTAATCAAATACCTAATATCCGAAGTGACCAAGTCTCGAAGCAAAAAGTTCGAATCTCTCAAAGAATTCGTTCCAAACGCCAACCCAGAAGATTGGGAACTCATCACCGCCGGCCAACGCGCTCAGGTGATCAAGAAAGACGCCAAGAAGGGCGGCGTTCTCCAGTTCGGCACCGAAGTTGTCTCATCAGCCGATGGAAGCATCGCAGGTCTCCTAGGTGCTTCACCAGGCGCCTCAACCGGAGCACACATCATGATCGAAGTCTTGAAGAAGGGTTTCCCTAAAGAGTTCAAAACCTGGGAGAAATCACTGAAGAAAATGATTCCGTCCTACGGAACCGATTTGAACAAGGACGCGAAGGCGGCAAAAGCTTCACTCGCAAACACCGCTAAGGCGCTGAAACTAAAAGCCTAAATTAAGGAAAAAGCCCTGACCAAAGTCAGGGCTTTTCTGTTCGTGGTCGTAGCTGGGATCGAACCAGCGACCCCTTCCATGTCAAGGAAGTGCGCTACCGCTGCGCCATACGACCGGGTCTTGAAACTTTGAGGTGGAGACGGGATTTGAACCCGTGGTTTTACAGCTTTGCAGGCTGCTGCTTTGGGCCGCTCAGCCACTCCACCGCGTTACAGCAGCTGCTGTGAGCGGATGACGAGATTCGAACTCGCGACCCCAACCTTGGCAAGGTTGTGCTCTACCAACTGAGCCACATCCGCATGTTGCATCGAGACGCAACCCCA
>Ga0208595_1000193_pt1 | contig 23505 bp, 12 predicted proteins | sample LakMenEpi28Jun11_FD_150742 | JGI IMG/M metagenome (GOLD analysis project Ga0208595, IMG submission 150742) | Freshwater microbial communities from Lake Mendota, WI - 28JUN2011 deep hole epilimnion (SPAdes) | ecosystem: Environmental > Aquatic > Freshwater > Lake > Epilimnion/Euphotic zone ...
ACATTGAAGGCGACCGCCGCAAGCTCGTTCTCAAGCCCACCGCGCTGGCCATGCTCACCGACGGCATCGACCTGCGCGACGGCCTGCAAAGACCTTGGTACGAACTACGATAAATATCGGGACTTCGTGGCATACGGTGGAGGCGATCCAATCGGCGGTTTGGCGGACGCGGCGTTGATGGCAGGCGGGGCAGAGGTGGCGGCCTTTGCAGGTGAAGGCGAGGAGGCGTTCGTGACCGCAGTCGGGGCCGTGGAAGCGTAGAAAGCCGGAGGGCGATGTCGCCACTGGCCCCCCATTTTCCCGGCCTCCGGTCCGGTCCGGCCCGACGGTTGGCTCAGGGGCCTCCCGCCAAAAGCAAAGTCCTGGCAGCAAATCGACGACGGCAATTTCCACCCGTGCGATCCCCTTGAATATACGGAAGACGATTCCCGGCATCGGCCTGGCGGATTTTTTTCCCGGAGAAAAGTGGAGCGAGCTAAAATCTCTGCAAGATCTCAATTTTGATCCGCCCCGCTGACGTGGCCATGCCAGAACTGATGGAATTGAAGAAAACACATATTTTTTCCCAAAAGCCCTATGGCGATTTGTGCCGGAATCGTCATTATTTACATAGTTGCATGGCCGTAAAAACATTGTACGCCACCATGTAAACCCAAACCAAAAAGCACACAAACTATGAAAACACATATCTTATCATTCGCCTGCTGCGTCGCAGCGATTGCCACCTCCAACGCGTCGGTAGTTATCTACGACAACTTTTCCGGAACGGCCGGACCGCTGGCAAGTTCTCCCAGTGCCTCGCTGTGGACCACACTGTCAGGGGACACAGCTGCGTTGGACGGGAGCGGAAACCTGGTTCAGACCGGTGCCGGCGCATCATCCGAAATCACATCTACAGAGGTGTTCAATATCGTTGCCGACGTTAAATTTCAGTTCAAATTGGCGGATATTGGATCTTTTTACGGGGGAGTTGCTATGATTTTCGACGGCGCTAAAGGATTGTACATTCGAAATGATCTCGCTGGAGTGCAGCTCTGGACATATAGCGGTGCCGGAGCCCACTCCGTAGCTGCATTCACCCCTGTGCAGGGTGCTCTTTGGGAGCTGAACTACAACCCATCCACACAGACGGCGAGTGCTTTCCAGAATGGATCGCTGGTTGGTTCCCTCACTGGTATTGACTTTGGTGGAGATACAACGGCCCAGTTTAGGAGCTTCCAATACGGTGGTGCCGGTGTCCAAACAAAATTCGATTATGTCGCCGTCGCCACCGTACCGGAACCGTCGACCACACTGCTTCTGGGCTTTGCAATCGCTCCGTTGCTCATGTCCAGAAGGAGAGTTCGGGCGTAAGTTAGGTAGTTGATTGTTTCTTGAGCCATTAAGGTGATGCATTGTAAGTCGAAAAGCTCGAAAAATGAGTATCAACCAGTCAAAGATGAAAAAGTTGAACGCGTGATTTCTGTCGTTGCAATCGGCTGTGGAAGCCGGACTAAAATCTACGCAACCTTGATGGCTCAACTTCGGGGTAGATTCTCCATAGTTGCCGTTTCAGATCCGGTGGCAGAAAGACGAAGATCTGTAAAGGCGATCTATGGGGATCCCTCCGTTCCTGAGTTTGACTCGGCGGAGGCACTGCTACAGCAAACGCAGCTCGCAGACCTTGCAATCATAGCCACCCCCGACAGCCAACATTGCGCCCAGGCGATTTCCGCCATGAGACGGGGCTATGATCTGCTTCTGGAGAAGCCGATTGCTACGAGTCTTGAAGACGTCGCGAAAGTTGCACTGGAGGCGGAGCGTCTCAACAGAAAAGTTGTCGTCTGCCATGTCCTTCGCTATTCCCCATTTTACCAGAAGATAAAATCCATTGTTGATTCTGGCAGGCTTGGAAGGGTCGTTTCCATGCAGGCAACCGAGGGAGTTGGGGCCTTTCATCATGCCCACAGTTTCGTGCGTGGGCATTGGCGGAACGAGGAAGCCACCTCACCAATGATATTGGCAAAATCGTGTCACGACCTCGATATTTTGCAATGGATCGCAGGGAGTCCCTGCTCTACGGTCACCAGTGTCGGCGGAATTCGTTATTTTAAGCAGGACTCAGCGCCCCCTAATTCAACGGCCAGCTGTATTGAGAGCTGCCCTCATGTCGGACATTGCGAATACGACGCTCACAAGTATTTGAAATCCGAATCGCAATGGCTGAGCTATGTCCTTCCCGATCTCGATGCGGAAACGTCTCAGCCGGAAGCCACCAAAGCATGGCTTGCAAAAAGCCAGTGGAACCGCTGTGTTTTCCAATGTGATAACACCGCTGTGGATCATCAGGTTGTCCAACTGGTCTTCGAAAACAGCGTGACTGCGTCATTCACAATGACTGCTTTTGCCAAAGGCAGGACGCTTGAGATCTACGGAACGGAAGCTTGCCTTCGGTGCGGCGAGTTTTACAAGGAAACTTTTGGATCGGATATGATCATCTCCGATCACTTTGGCGGCACGACAGAGCAAATCACCGTTGACATTGAGGAACTGGGATACCGTGGTCATGGCGGCGGGGACATGGGGTTGGTTAAAGCGCTCGAAACCATCATGGACTCCCAAGATAAAAAGCATTCCGCTCATTTGGTGACCGAGTCTGTTGAAAGTCATCTCATGGCATTTGCGGCACATGAATCCCGAAAACATGGCGGGATTCCGGTTTCGGTCGCGGACTTTCGAACATTTGTTTGTGAATAAACCCATAACTGCTACCTTTCTGGACATTCCTATGAACAAAAAACGTGCCCTCTTTGGATCAATGGCGGTTGCGCTCATCGCAATGCCTTTATCAATCAGGGCAGACCAGCTGCTTGTGATCGATACCGCTAATGATCGCATCCTCGTCTGCGACACGGACAGCCATCAAGTCGATGTTTTTGCCGATATAGATGCCTTTGACGTCGCTCAATCCACTGACGGAAATCTCTATGCCAGTCGCACCCGCTCACAGAAGATTTCAAAACTGGACAAAGCGGGGAAGGTGCTCTCAGACTGGACGGTTCCTGGGAATCGTTCCGCCTATGGATTGGTTTATGATAACGGGGCCGTGTGGGCAAACGTTGGTGACTCCCCAAGTGCCCTGGCATGCATTTCCGAAAAGGACGGTCAAATACAGAAAACCGCATCCTGGGGCAATGTTTCCGCATCCATGCGGGGACTGGTTCGAAGCGAATCTCTGTTTTACGGAGTTTCATTTGGCAACAGCATGGTGAAATCGTTGTCCGACTCTCTGACGCAGGATCCAGTCTGGGTGGAAGCAAAATCCGCTCGCGCCGTTGATGTTTTCATCTCCAAGTCTGGTGAACGCTTTGTCTCTTATCAAGGCGATGGAAAGGACAGCCCTGATAAAAGCAACGCCCCCGGGGTTTATTCCGACATTTCCCAATCACCTGTCGTCACCGGGTTTATTCCCTTCGGCCTCGCGGAGAACAACAACAGGCTCTATGTAAGTGACATCGCCGGAAGCATCCGCATTTTTGACACTTCAAATGGATTTGCCGAGCGGGACAAAATTGAACTACCTCCCGGCACCAGGCCGGGAATGCTTTGCATATTGAAGGCAAAGTAGCCTCTTTTGATGTGCTGCACCCATTGTCTCTAACACCTATGATTCTCTATATGAATAATTGCCTCAACATCTCCATCGCCCTGGCTTTGCTTTCCAGTGCCTGTCATGCCGCCGATACTTCAAAGCCCATTGTGCTTTTTAATGATAATCATGCGCTCTGCAGCATCGTGGTAGCTCCGGATGAATCCGAGAAAACACTCGCGGCCGCGACCCTCCTTCAAGAAACATTCAAGCAAAGCACGGGGGTTACCCTTCCCATTAACCGGGAGCTTCCCGCAGAAGGGGCACCTCAGATCGTGGTGGCAACCGAGGATTCATTCCCCAACCCGACCCCTGAAGAATCTGCAAAGCTGACTCTGAACAATCAACAATGGTGGTCGATGAAGCGAGATGGAAGTCAGATTCGGCTCACTGGCAATGATCGGGGAATGCGTACCGGGACACGGGACGCTGTCATTATGTTCCTTGAGGACGTGTTGGGAGCGCGGTTCTTCCACTTTGGCCGGAACGGACAGGTCATACCCGAGAGCAAGACTGTCACTTTCTCGGCTCCAGATAAAACCATCATTCCAGATAACGGCTACCGGGCTCTCTATCCCTATCATCAGGGCAAAATTGATACGACATCTCGTGAGTGCACGTATGAAAGATGGATTCGGTGGACTCATCAACCGGGTGTTCCAATCCAGCACATGCACAATATGGAGAATATTGCGCCCCCGCACACCTATTTCGAGAAACACCCGGAGTACTACTCGGAGATCAGGGGGGTCAGAACTGTCTCCGATCCTGCCGGCTGGCAGCTGTGCACCTCCAACCCGGATGTCGTGAAACTTGCCGTTGAATTCTGCAGGCGGTTCTTGGATTCAAATCCAAACCAAGAGTGCGTGTCGATTTCAATGAACGATAGCGCCACGTTCTGTGACTGTGAAAAGTGTCGGATTGATGGGGGAAGCGATCCCGTTACCAGCAATGCGAGGAAAGCAATTCTGTTCGCAAATGCTGTTGCAGAGCAGCTTGTAAAGACGCATCCAGACAGTAAGGTTGCTTTTTATGCATACCACTCTCTCGTGAATCCGCCGGATGACGTAAAGTGTCATCCCAGTGTGGTGGTGGTGTTTGCGGACAGTCACGCATGCGCGATGCACTCCTTGGGAGACCCCGCATGCGGCCTCGCGACCGATTCGTTAAATCGCCTTCGCCGATGGACGGATATTGCAGAGCATGTCGTCGTTTATGATTACCTTGGGCTAACGGCGGGAGTGAGCGGTGTTCCGCATCTCAACCTTGAACGCCTTTCCAAGAATGCGCGCTTGCTGAAGGCGATGGGTGTCGCAAACATCACCTTTGACGCAATGTATGTCCCCGGTGCACTGGGTCTTCATTACTACGCTGCTGTGCGCTTCGCAGTGGATAGCGAAATCACTCCCGATGAGGTCATTAAGGATTTCTGCGAGAAGCTATACGGACCTGCGAGCGAAACAATGCAACAGTATTTCCGGAAGCTGGAGGAAGCAACTACTGGTGCGGGAGTCCACTCGACTTGGGTGACATGGACTCTTTCTGGCCCCCTATTCGTCTGGACCGACGATCTCTTTAAGACCCTGAATTCGCTCCTTGCAAAAGCGGCTTCGGAAGTCCCGAAGGACTCCCTTTTTTCTAGCAACATCAACGATCAACAGAGAGTCGTTGATCTCAATGATAAGTTTTGTGCCGCATTGAAGGCTCAGCGTGTTTATTGGAAATCACCGAATGAAGCCGCCGCGCAAGAATATGCTCCGCTGCGACGATCCTATCTGCTCGCGTTGAAGCAACTTGAGAAGGACAATCTGATTTCGCTCGGCGATCATGTAAATAACGATAATGTCCCGGATGTTCTGTCGCCGCTTGCCAGCGGCAAAAAGCTAGTGGTGATCGAGAAGCCGACGGTGTTCTCAGATGACTTTACCAGCGACATCAAAGCTCAGATCACACCCGCTGAAGCTGTGGCTCCCTGGCTTGTGGATGATCAGAATTTCTGGGCGCATCCCATTACCGGAGCCAAAGCATATGCCGATAAAGACTTCATCTACTTCGTAGTCACTTCACATACTCCGGAAACGGCCCTCCTTACGAAGGATTCAAACACCGCCAATCCACAAGTGAATCTGAACGAGACCATTGTGGTCTCGATCGCTGATTCGGACGGCCTCAAGCAACGCTGGGACTATGTTGTGTCGCCAAAGGGCGATCTGCAGGCGGTAAACAACGGGGTGGCGAGTAAAGCGCCCGGCGTAGTGGCCAAAGTTGAGACAGCTAACGAGGTTGGAAACCGGAAGTGGACTGTCTATTTGCGCGTGCCGAGAGCGCTTTTCCCCAAATCAAAGGAGGCCGGGGAATATCGTGTCAATTTCCAAAGATTCAGGCCGGATGCTGAGATCCAAAAGGTTCAGAGTTGGTCGCCGACATTTGGAAAGCCGGGTGAGGAACAGTTTATGGGATTTTTAACTGTTAAAGAAAAATGAATGAGAATATGCTAAAAATAAAACAATAAAAATAAAACAATGAAAATGACTATACTAAATGCAGGGAGAAGCCGATTTAAACTTGGGTTTACACTGGTTGAGGTGCTCGTCATCTTGCTTATTGTCGCTTCGCTGGCTGTTGTCTCGACTCTAGCTGTAAATAGTGCAATCGACGCAGCAAGAAAATCCAAATCTGCTACAAATTTACGATCCCTCACTAACGCATCACTGCTCTATGCTTCAGATAATGATGGCAGACTTCCGGCATGTATTCAGGCAAATTATCCATTTGCCTACGTTGCTCCTGACCCCGACAATCCACGTTCTGCAAAAACTGGATCATTCAACGCAATGGCTCAGTATTTGGGCGAAAAGGATTATGCGGTCTTTTGTAACCCAGCCCTTCTTGCGAGGCTCAAGTGTACGCCAGAAGAAAGTCTTTTCACAGAGAAGGGCTACTGGGGGGCGTCTTATTGGTACTTCGGGGGTAATCCCAAAGGATACTACAACGCGGATCCCACAATTGGAACGCCAATTTGGGAGGGGAGTCCGGAAAGACTCAATAGTGCAGGTCGCTTTTTGTTAATTGGGGATCTCTCCTATCATGAGGGCTCTACCGTCAGCTTGCCGATGCGTCCTGGCTGTCACGTTAAAAAAGACAAGGATGGAAAGCTCGTTACGATTGGGGGCAACTGGGCTTTTCTTGACGGGAGTGTCCAGTGGTTTTCGCGCACGGAGTTGACTGTGGAGCAATACTGTGGTGGGCAGCGGCTCCTTCGGCCGGATGTTACGAAACTGCGCTGATACATCACATGTATGAAATATGTTGCGACAATGCGCAGGCACTCTGGCGCACCCACGATCTTTCTGAATGGGGCCCCTTTCTATTTAGGTGCTGTAGGGTATCGGCTTCCGCCCTTTCCGACCCCGTCTTTGAGCGTGGTTGAACCCAATGTCATTTGGCACTACGATGAAACACCCCTTGTCGGTTGCAACCCTTTGGAGCAGGCCAGGCGCATGGAACATCATTTCGTGGACCTGTTTGCGGCGAATCCCAATGCTGTTGGGGCCTGTCATCTTTGGGTGGCCCCCAACCTTTCCTGGGTTGAGAGATATCCTGATGAGGCTTATTGCTATGAGGAGGATATAGACTGGCGGCGGGCGGCTTATATTGTTCCGGCTCTGGGTAGTGCGAGATGGCAGGAGGACAGTGCGAAGACGGTCCACACGATTTGTTCGTATCTCCACGAGAGATTTCAGGGAAGAATTATCCTTTATCAATATGGCACTGGTGCCTGCGCGGAGAATGTCCTTCCCGACGATCCAATGGGAACTGGTGACTCCCTGGCCGGCGATTATAATCCCAAAACATTAAATACTTTCCGCAAATTCTACTCAGAATCAAATCCCTTGGTGTCTCTTGAACCCTCAAACCGAGAGCAAATCCAGAGCCGTATCACTATACCCGATACTTTTGATCGACTGAAAACCGACTATTTTTCCTTCCGTACCGAGAAGACCGCACGTGTGGCGGACTATTACCGTTATACTGCGGACCAACTGGACAAGTGGGTCGTAATGATTGCGCAGGAAATCAAGAAGGCAACGAGATCGGAATCGCTGACGGCCTCACCCATCGGCGCCCTGTTGGATACCGGTCTGAACTCCCAGATGGCCATTGCGCTTTCAAAGTGCTCATTTGTCGAAGCGCGAAGATCCAATTGCCTGGATTTTCTCCAATCACCGGCCTCGTATGCCTACAGAGATCTTGGTGAGGGGGATACGAGTGCCATGATCCCGTTGGGAACGGTGCGTCTGGCTGGCAAAGCGTGGCTTCGCGATTTTGATTCCAGAACATCATTGGTTCGCGAACAACATCTGCATCACCCTGTCGCAAGACTGTGGAGGTTTCCCGACAATCCCTGGCAGGATGTGCAAACCCTCCTCCGTGATGCTGCCTACTCCATTGTCAAAGGCGGAGCTTGGTGGTGGCACGAAATCAACCCTCCTATGTATTCTCTGCCGGAACATGTTGAGGCAGTTCGCTCGATTAATCGAATCGCCGATTTTTCGCTGGAGACCGACCGCTCGATGCCAGCCGGACTGGCAGTACTGGTTGATGAGGATTCCTATTTTGAACAGGCAGGTTCCAGTCGCTTAAGCTACGCGATGAATTACGAGTCCCGCCAACTCAACTGGTTCCACTCTGGAATGGCTGCGGAATCCTACCTCGCGGATGATATCAACAACCCGGAGTTTCCCGCGCACCGTATCATTCTGGCAACCAATCTGTTCGCCTCTTCCGATGCGATTCTCGAATCGATCGTCAACCATGCAAAAAAAGTCAATGGCGTTGTGATTTGGCTGGTTGCGCCGGGACTCCAAACCAACGGGACCATCGATCTTGAGCGAACCGGGAGATACACCGGCATGAAGGTGAGGGCGGCGGAGTGCGACGCCTATCCCGGGATCGTCATCGATTGGACCAATCACCCTTTTGCTTCGTCTCTGCCAGACGCCACTCAGCGACCGGGCGAGTTTGGCGGAGGCGTGAACGGGGTGGATGATGGCGGTTCGCGGACCATGTCTCCTCTCTTTTGGGTTGATTGCGAAGGTGATCCTGACATTACTGTGCTGGGGAAGGGCAAGGTTCTCAACAAACCCGCGTTCGCCTTGAAACAGATGGACGGTTGGACGAGTGTCTATTGTGCCGCACCTTCGATACCCGGCGCTCTGCTCCGTGCCCTCGGTCACATGTGTTCTTCCGACGTATTCATCGAGACGGATGACATGCTTCATTGCTCCAAAGAGCTTCTTGTGATTTGTGCGAAGAATGCTGGCAGAAAGACAATTACTCTGCCTCAGAGTGCTGAGATAATTGTCGATCTGGTATCTGGCAAAACACTGGGGAGTGACACTAACCGCGTTTTCCACGAGCTGCGGCAGTTTGAAACACTCTTCATTTACCATGGCGCACGGACATCGGCAGTTGCCGACTACATTTCCATCCTCGATAAATCGGCGAGCGCACCAGTTGCTCCCTGAACGCGATCAAATCAGACATGAATTCCACGCTAATAAATAAGCAATTAAAGGTGTCCGCATCACACGCGCCATACCCGTCGTTGAACCAGGCATGGTACGCCCTTCGCAAAAGCTTTGTCGAGTGGCGATGGGAGGAACAACTTGAGGAAGTCTTGCGATTCTCCGAGTCGGCCAAAATTGACGAGGTCATCGTGGTCGTGAACGCTGAAGAATTCAATGTTCCCCACCTCGATATCGACTCCTTTTCAAGGAGTCGGAGAATGCTCCAAACCATTCGAGATGAGCTGTCGAGTGATGGAATTGTATTCTCCCTGAATCCCTGGACGACGACAGGTCATCTCGACCGGGGGAGAACTCTCCCCGGCCATTTACGCGGCGTTCAGACAATGACCGATATCGACGGCCTTAGTACGGACACCTGCTGCTGCCCGCTCGATGCCGGTTGGCGGAGCTATATCTCAGAGCTTTGGGAATGGTTTGCCGAGTTGGACCCACGCGTGGTGTGGATCGAGGATGACATCAGGTCTTTCAATCATACGCCAATTGACAATTCGTGTTTCTGTCCATTGCACATCGGGGCGTTTTCGCGGAAAACAGGGATTTCATGCGATCTCGCATCTCTTTCGGAGAAGCTGCTTCGGCACGGGTCTCCCGATCCGTTGCGCCGACAGTGGCTGGCATTTCAAAATGATGTGATGCAGGAGACTATCAAAGTGTTGGTTGACTCGGTGCAAAGGGTCAACCCGAAGATCATGATCGGTCTCATGTCGAGCGGTCCTGAGAGCCACGTCCTGGAGGGTCGCGACTGGCCTGAGCTTGCAACTATACTAAGGGGTAGTGCCGGTAATTTTGTAAGTCGCCCGCCATTGTATATTTACGAGGAAAAGAGCCTTTCTGAACTCTACTCTGGCCCGACTTCAATCCGCAGGACAAGGGTCGCATTCCAATCTCAAGGAATTGAGCTTTCCGAGGTGGAGAATGTCCCGTTTTCTTTATACGCCAAATCCCAAGCAATGACATTCTGTCAGATTGCCTCTTCGATCCTGAGTGGATGCGATGGTGTTACACTCAATCTATTTGATCACGTTGGTTCGCCGATCAGCGACACACCTGAGTATGGAAAAATGCTCGCTGACAGTAGAGGTTGGCTCGACTCAATTCGTCAGGCAATCCCTGGAAAAGCGCCGTTTTCTGGTATCGGTCTGCTTCATCATGATCAAAGTGCTGCTACTGCCTTTTTGGACGACGGTAATGGGTATAGCGGTTTACGGGACCGGGGAGATGGTTGGGTGAGACCATTGGAAGCGCTTGGATTCAGCACGACATGGGATCTCGCCAACTGCGATACAGTAGCCCTCTCGGGACAGACTGTCCGGAGCTTTTCCGCTGCGCAGATTCAGTCCCTTTTGGAGAAGGGCGTCATTCTTGATCTCGAGGCAGTTCAGTGCCTGGCAGACATGGGTTGGGGCTCCGAAGTGACAGGTGTCAGCGTTTCCAAAACAGGCCCAATCCATAGTTTCGGGCCGCTCGCGGCGGAGCACCTTCATCATCCCGAGTTTGGTGGAGGCAAGGGCGTTTTTCTAACGGCCACCCTGCCTGACTTGGTCAATGACGGGCAATTGGGGCTCTTCACATTGGCGTCTGATGCAATAACGATTTCCTCTCTTGTTGATAATGAACTGCGGGGTATCTGTCCTTTGTTCACACTTTACCAAAACTCGCTGGGGGGCAGAGTTGCAACGCTGGCTTACAATATAAATACGGTCGGGCATGCCGGAGGATTTCTTCACCCGTATCGGAAGGCGCAGATGCAGAAAGTTCTTGAATGGCTTTCAGACGGGCCGATACCTCTACGGGTGGACGCCCCTTCGAGGGTCCTCCCTTTGCGACAGGATGGCCCGAGTTGCACACTTGCATCTGCGCTGAATGTGTCTCTCGATACTTGGAATGGTGTGACGCTCCATCTGGCGACGGGGGGCAGACTGGTAAAGACGGTCGAGTCACTCAACGAGTCCGGGCAATGGGCGGAAGTACCCCCCGCTCTCCTCGATTACAAACCCGACTGTCTGGAAATTCATTCAACGGAGTCGTTTCAACTGGCGAAACCCGTGGTGTTTCGGATCGTCTGGGGAGGGGGTAACATCCTGCTATGATTGCATCCACGCACCGGTACGTTGCAAGGCATGATGTTGTCTACACTTCACCGCCTTTTGAGGGATACAATGGCCTGCCCATCGGCTGCGGTTCGTGGGGCGGGATGATATGGTTTTCAGAGTCGAGCGTATTGTGGCAGTTGAATCACACCGACAGCTACGACTCGACGGCAAAACCCGTCAATGGCTATCAAGGAGCCATCCTCCGCTCACTGGGTCGTCTGGAACTGGATCTGGGCTGCCCTCACTTCAGTCCGATCTATCGCAGTTGCTTCAGTGCCCGAATCAATCTTGGTGAAGGAAGGATCACGATCGCATCGGAAAGTGTTTTTGGAAAACTTGATCTCACAATACTCATCGATCCCGTCTCTGGGATCGGCATGATACAAATCCAGCAATCGCCTTCCTTGAAGGCTTTGGCAGGGGATATGCGGGTAAGTTTGGAAAGGTGGGGATCGCCTCCTCAAGGTTGGTGGTATAACAGGCTCGATCCATGTGATACCGCCGATCTGGGCATAACCGAAGCCGTGTTTACAGATGGCACCGCAATCCTCTCCTCGAGGTTCGGAAACCGTCTTGGATCCATAAGAATGCGTCTTCAGCAGGAAGATGGCCTTTCCCTTACAACGTCACGGTTGCGTCCCCATCGGGTCGAAGCCGATATTCCGCGCTCGGGGTCTGGAACGATTGATCTCATTTTATGCTGTCGGGTGAGCCAACTCAATGCATCCAATCCACCTGCTCAAGATGCAACGTTCGATCTTGCGGCCCCGAACGGTATTCAAAAGTCCACAAGTAACTGGTGGAAAGAGTATTGGGACCGCTTTTTCTTTTCAATTGGCGACGACTATGTGGAAAATCTGGTTTACCTGCACCTGTATTACATGGGTTGTTCGGGTTACGGAGAGAATCCGGCTGCTTTCAACGGCGCGATCTGGCTCTGGAATCGCGATGTCAGGAACTGGGCGTTCCCCCACCATTGGAACACTCAGCAGGCATACTGGGGGCTCTTGTCTGCAAACCAGACCGAACTGGTTGAGACTTACTTGCGGACCTATAGCCGTATGCTTCCGCGTCTTAGGGAAAACGCGTCTGTGCGTGGTTTGGATGGTGCCATTCTTTCGGAGATTCATGACTTCGAGGGAACCGCGATCTCGGCAGATGTGCCGGAGATGCGCGATAATTATACACAGTTACCACAAGTTGCACTCATGGCGTGGTGGCACTATCGGATGACATTAAATGTCGAGTTTCTCAGATCGCATGGATACCCCCTTCTGCGAAGCAGCGCGGAATCACTGATCTCGCTGATCGAGGAGAACGAATCCGGCGTTGTCTCGATTCGCCCTGCCAGCACTTATGAAGACGATAGAAAAGACGACCAGGGACGCCTGCTACGATTCCATAATTCCGTAACGACGCTCAGCATGTCGAAGGCGGTATTTCAAGCTGTTGCCATTGCTGCAGGGCGGCTTGACATGGACAAGGAGTTCGGCGAAAGGTGCGCGGATCTGGCCTCTCGCCTGCCGGACCCAGCAGTCAACCTGAAGGATTTGAGCAGAGGCCCCACAATCTCCAGCGGAACATTAGTGACGACCGGAGAATGTGCTGAAGTCGAAGATCATAATCACGGCCCGATCTTCTCGCCGGTCTTTCCTGCGAATCTTGTGGGACTTAATGACAAGGGAACGGGCATCTTTAATGCTGCGGTGAATTCCATTGAGACCTACCAAATGTATGTCAACGCCATCACTCCGACCGTTGTCATCGCGGCACGCCTCGGTTTATCCGAGCACTGCCTGTCGCGAATCGAGGCCATTGTCCAGAATCTGCAGCACTTCCCAAATGGTCTATTCTACAATATTGACCATTGGTTTATCCACTCCAAGGCAACAAAGCCGGACTGCGGTGAATGGGCGGGCAAGACCGATATGGCTGCCTTACAGAGGGACTACATCTATGACCGCTCGCTTCAATACACGGTGGAAGTGCCAGGGAATGAAGACCGCGCGCAGGATGTCCCTGCAGGTCGCAGGGGTATATCCATGCAGGATTTTATTCAGGCAGGATTGGAGCCGATCGGCCACCTGTCATGTGGAGTCTTTGAAATGCTTTTGCAAAGCCATGAATCAGCGATCCGAATCTTCCCTTCATACCCAGTCCAATGGGAGGGTCAGTTCAGTCTGCGGGCCTATGGTGGGTTCATAATCTCCTCACACAAAAGGGCATTCCAGTCGCCAGCGTATGTTCACATCAATGCACTGGAAGGGGGGAGGCTTGTCATTTGCAATCCTTGGGGAAATCTAACATCGATTTGGGTGAAGAGGTCTCAGTGGCAGAATCTCGAGGTTGGAGGGCTTATTGAAATCGACACCAGGCGTGGCGAGGAGATCACTCTATCACCGGTCGCGGACGACAGCGTGATATTTCAAGACTCGAATGACTATTCGACGAATCCTGGACCAAAAGCTAAAGGGTTTGCATCTCTGGGCCTTCGCTGAGCGCCAAAAGCAGTTTGCAAGCGAACATTATGGATTCACGACATTCTCTTCATTGAGATCGGTCGGCAACTTACAACAAATATTAACTTCATGAAAAACACACACATATCCGCCGTCGCACCAGCAGCAAACTGGGCTGACGGACACCCGCTGGGCAACGGAACAATTGGGGCGGTTGTTCTGGGAAGGCCAGATGTCGAGCGCATTTCACTCAATCACGGTTTGCTATGGAGGCAGTTTAGCAAATATCATCCTTCCGGGGTTGGTAAGATCATCCCCGAGTTGCAACGCTTGGGGCTGGGCGGTGACTGGGAAGCCGCTCACGATTTGCTCCTGACCAAGGTCCCCGAATCGGGAAAGTGCATTTACAACAGCCCGTACGTCCCTCTGGGGGATCTTCTGTTGTCACTGAACCATACGACTTACGAGCCCCACAGTTATCTGCGGAAGTTGAATTTGTCCACCGGGACTAGCCATGTCTCCTACATCAGTGACGGCGTGGAGTATCGTCGGGAAACCTTTGTTTCATGGCCCGACAACGTGCTGGTTATCCGACTCTCATCATCCGTGGCGGGACGTCTCACAGGAAAGATCGGTTTTAGCAGGTTGCCTGATCCTGATTGTATCGTCGAAACGTCGGCCGGGTGGGAACGGTTGGCAATGGAGGGAATCTTTGAGGAGGGAGTTCGATTTGCCGCCAGTGCGCGCGTTGCGAACCGTGGTGGAAGGCTTACTCTTGGAACAAGATCGGCCCAATGCGAGACTTTTCCAAAAATCGGCAAGGACCTAAAGGGAGCCGAGTTCATCTTCCGTGACGAGTCATCATCTGATACCATCGAGAACACATCGTTCTTGTGCTTTGACTCGTGTACCGAGGTTACGATCACCATCTCGATGGAGGTAGGAGGCTTTGACGACAATCCCCTAGAAAAGTCACGTCGGACCATCGATGCCTGCTCTTCCAGGCCCTACGAGGATCTACGCAAACGAAGTGCTGACTCTCACGCGGAACTCTTCGAAAGGTGTGAATTGGATCTCCGCGTCGGTGAGCATATTCCGATTTCCGATCTGACTGGACAGGAGAGCCTTGCCAGGCGCGAACAGGCTGCACTCGTCAGCCAATTGTTTGACTTTGGAAGATATCTGGCAATCTGCAGTGGGCGCCCCCATTCGTCTGATGCGAACCAAAACTCGCCGATTAACCTGCAAGGGATATGGTGCCAGGATCGGCGCCCGCCATGGGACTCGGATTTACATCTCGATCTTAACATTCAGATGTGCTACTGGCCCCTCCCCATGGTCGGGTTGAGCGATCTGCTTCCGCTGGTTGCGGATTGGATGCAGCGACTTCTTCCGCAGGCGAAAGTTGCGGCACGCGATCAATTCGACGCACTTGGAGCCGTTTGGCCAATAACCTGTGATCTTAACAATCTGGGAAACATGGAGGACTTGTGCATGCCCTGGGCTGGTGGAGGGGCATGGCTTGTTCAGGTTCTCTGGACAGGATGGGAGTACACCCAGGACCTTTCTTATCTACGGGAACGGGTTTATCCGCTCTTGCTGGAAACCGCTTTATTTTACCAGAGCTATGCCTTTGTGAACGATGCTGGATACATCGATCTGCCTATTAGCATGTCCCCCGAGATGGGTGTGAAGGGAAGAAGTCGATATAGTGCATTAACGGGTATAGCAACGGTCGATATCGAGCTGATGCGAGCCACTTTTGAGGCTTTGTTGAAAGCGGGTAAGGTCTTGGACAGCGACCAGGACAAATGGGGGGAATGGGAGGACTTCATCAGCAAACTGCCGAAGCTGCCCATTCTCGCTTCTGGCCTTGTCGGGGAGTGGGTTTACCCACATGAGGAGATCGATCCCTATCATCGCCATCGGACGCCACTCATCGGTTTGGCCCCAGGTGATCGAATTACCAACAGGACTACGCCCGAAGAGCTCGAAGCATGCCGCCGATATCTGAACTTCCGACGGTCTGACCTGAAATCGTCCTGTGCATGGTCCAACGTCTGGGATGCTCAGTTTCTCGCGCGACTGGGCCAGGGCGATGAGGCGCTTGAAGTATTCGGGTATATTGCTAAGCGATGGTTGCTTGAAGGGGGCTTCCTTGCCTGTTTGGATTGGAGGGAAACGAGCGGCACTTTGAATTGGTTTCCAGGGCAGAAGCTTGTTCAAATCGAGGCCTCTATCGGAATGGTAGCCTCTGTTTGTGATCTTTTTATCCAGGATCGCCAGGGGATCATCGAGTTTCTGCCCGCGTTGCCGACTGCATTCCCTGAGGGGTCTCTTTCGGGCGTTTGCTTGCGTGGCGGCTTTGAGGCGGACTTCACCTGGAAAAGTGGTTTATTGAGCAAAGTAACAATTCGCTCGAAAAAAGGCGGAGATTGCCGTGTGGACGTGACCGGGAGAGCCGCTCAACTTCAAGTAACGTCTGGACATCAGGTTAACATTGAGTCGGGATTATTGACCGCTTTGGTATCACCAGACATGCCTTTGGAGTTGAATGCCATATCAACACATTAATCTGAGGTTTTACTCGTAACCCATGAATCTATGAAAATCGAATCCGGACTCTTCGACCACATGGTTTTGCAGCGTAACAAGAGAAACACGAGCGAGGCCGCCTTTGTCGGCTTATCTGCGGCCAGCGGAGTGGTGATGGCAACGGTGCGGCGGGACGGGAAAACATTGCGGGGTTTCGCGGGACGGAAGGTCGGCATGGCATCGGGCGGAAAATTGGGCGGTTGCCTCAAAGGCTTGCCTGCAGGCGGCCCATACAACATCGAACTCAGGGTGGGCGATGAGAAGTTGGCGATCCACGATGTGTTGGTCGGCGATGTCTGGCTTGTCGGTGGACAGTCCAACATGCAGGGCTACGGATACTTTTCCAAACCGCGCCCGGCATTCGATCCGCAGGTGCGCGCCTTCTTCATGGACGACCGCTGGGGCACGGCGAAAGATACCATTCACAACATGTGGAAGTGCGTCGATCAGGTGCATGTGGATCTGAGTGGCGGAGTGCGGCCACAGAAACCCGCCGCCGACTGGGGTGCGTGTCCGGGACCTTCGTTCGGAAACGAAATGCGACGGCTGACCGGTGTTCCCCAGGGGCTGATTGCCTGCGCCCATGGTGGCACGTCGATGACCCAGTGGGACCCTCAGCTCCGGAAAGAAGGCGGGAAGAGTCTCTACGGTGCGATGATCCGACGGCTCAGGAAAAATGGAGGCCGAGTGGCCGGTTTAGTCTGGTATCAGGGTGAAAGCGATGCAAACCCTGGCGATGCGGGCTTCTACACCGGACGCATGAAAAAATTTGCCGCCTCGCTGCGCCGCGACAGCGGGAACAACGCGCTTCCCATTGTGATCGTGCAGATCGCGCGTGTGATCGGCTGGGGATCGGAAATGGCCGGGCCTTGGAATTCCGTCCAGGACCAACAGGGACGGCTGCCGCAGGTGATCAGGAATCTGGAGGTCGTTCCTGCGATCGACCTGCCGCTGGATGACGTCATCCATATCAGCGGAGCCGGGCAACAGGTGCTCGGAGTTCGTCTGGCGCGAACCATGCAGGTCCTGCGCGCAGGGCGAAAGGCGGGATTACCGCCAATCCGGCCAAGGAAAACCACTATCGAGACCGAACATGGCATGGGAGTAGTGGTCATGGAGTTCGAGAACGTGACTGGGAAGCTTCGCTCTGGCGATCGGCCCGCCGGATTTTTCGTCGTCACCGAGAATGGCAGCACCAATGTTTTCGACATCCAGTTGGACGGGTCCCGCGCTCGGATCCGCACTCATTTATCCCGATCCGCTCTGGCCGGTGCGATCATCCATTACGGATACGGGACCGATCCCTACTGCAATATCACCGACGAGGCGGGCCGATCACTGCCGGTATTCGGCCCGCTCCGCCTGGGCGCTCCGCGCGCCATCACTCCGTTTGTGAGGCAAATGCGGGTCAGCGCATTTCAGCCTGCAGCTGAAAAACTCCGGAAACTGAAGTCTCCTATCAGCTTGGATGCCCTGCAGATGAAGACGAGAACGTTCGAAGACAACTTCTGCAACCTTAATCCTGAAATTGCGCAGCATGGCGGGGATCACTTGGTCTTCTTCGCCTGCCGATTTTCTTGCAAAGAAGCGATGCCGCTGGCGCTGGTCCTCGGCTACGACGGGCCGGTAAAGGCCTGGGTGGATGGCCGGGAAATTTTTTGCGATACCGCAGGGTCCAATCCCGCCACCGAGGAGGATGCCATTGCGCGATTTCGGGCGGGTACTGGCGAACATGACGCAGTGATTGCTCTAGAGACTAACAACGGAATGGCCAGGGGTATTTTTCTCCGGATCGAGCGATTCGGGATACCCAGGAAGCAACTGTGCAGGGAGCCTGGAAACCATCAAATGCCGGAAATTCTCGGCTAAGCCCGATCGCCGCGATGAGAATTTACCACGAAGAACACGAAGACAGAGAAAATCAATTAATTATGCCTGCAGTTTATGGCTGTTTTGAATTCTCCACTCTTTGTTAACCGACCCCATAAACACACATAAAAAAAGCCGGAACATCCATGTCGCCATCCAAAAGCGAATGATATACTGACATGTGATCAAGAAAGAAATCTGTACACATGCCTTAAACAGCATGCCCGCAGGCCGGAGAGAAACTCGGTTGCGGGCAGTTAAATTCATTCAAACCAGGGGAAAATCCATCATGAAAAATTTCACATGTCTCGTTGCTGTGACATTTGTCTTGAGTGTGGGAGATGTGGCAAATGCCCAGTGGAAAGACACTTTTGACGGCTCTGCATTGAATACGGATCTCTGGAACCAGATTCTTGAAAACAATGCTACAGGATCAATTCGCAACGGATTCTGGGAACTGGTAAGACCCTCAAGTGCGAATGATAAGGGTTATTTGGATACAAAACTTGCCTATGAAATTGCCCCACTTGACGGACGCACGCTGAGGTTGAATTTCTCATTTTCTCCTGCAAGCAGTTTCGCAAATAAAAACGGTTTTGGTTTTGGATTGCGTCATGGGGATGCGTGGAATGACTGGAATGATTACATTTTCGTCCAAAGCGACTGGCCCTACAATTGGGGCGGTCTTGGTGCGACCGTCTCAAACGGGGGCGTTCTGAAGAAAATACCCTCCCTTGCCGGAGTGAGCGGTCTTCCCGGCAATAAGTGGTTGTTCGAAGTTACCAGAAGTCGGGCAAAAATATCGTATTGGGATTCAACCGCCGGTCTGTATCAAAAATGGCTCGATACAGATCTGGATAATCCTGATGACGGAACTTCATGGTCTATTCCGACTTCCTCCATGGGCGCATTGTTTTTCGATGGAAGTAACGGTTTGGGTTCTGATCAGATTGAGGAGATAAGCTTGTCTTCTGATCCGGATTGGGAGGAGGATTTCAACAGATCCCAAATAAACACAGATTTGTGGACAAACTCCACGGTTCAGCTTGCGTACGCCTCGATCAGTGGCGGCTCCTGGTATGGCCGGCACGACGACATATACAGCAGCATAACCCTTGAAGCCAACTCGGCGTACAAGATTGCACCAAGCCAGAACAATACCCTGAAAGCATACCTTGACTTTGATCCCAGTAGCAGTTTTTCCAAGAACAACATGTACATTGGTATTCACAATGCCAATTCGGGGATATATCTTTGTTCTGATTGGCACTACGGCTATGGCGGCTGGGGCATAGTGATTCAGAGCAACGGAACCTTCAAAAAGAGTGCACAACTGAGCCCTCTGAACAGCCTTCCGGGAAAAGAGTGGCTCTTTGAGGTTACGCCTGGCCGTGTTAAGGTGTCTTATCTTTATAATGGAGGCTACGTCGTGTACTTCGATTCAGCATTGAACGCGCCTGACGGGGGGGGAACCTGGCCGATTCCCACTGTGCCACTCGGGCCTTATGTCTCAGACCAAAGCACCAATACACAGAATCTTGTTCTAAACCGTGTCAAGTATGGCCTTTTCCCTTACCCGGTGGACTACGTCCAGGGAAATGGCGAGAACAACACAACGATCAATCTGTTGAGCGACAACAAAGCCCATTCACAGATAGTTATAGGAAACAACCCCTCGGACAAGGTTGTTAATGCAGCAACACTCCTTCAGAACACTATCAAGGCTGCCACCGGTGTTGTGCTGCCGATACTCAATGAGATCGATTGGTTCGAAGGTCCACGCCTGCTGGTTGGACCCAGTGGTGCCGTGAGTACGCTCGGCGTGACCGTGCCAACGGACAGCGGTGTAAAATCCGAGCATGTCATCGTCAGAAGGATTGGCAAGGATGTTGTCATTGTGGGCAATGACAGTTCAGCATTCCTCGGCAGCGACGATGCAGTTTTGGAGTTTGCAAAAACAGTGCTAGGTGCAGAGTATTTTTATACCGCCCCCACCGGAAAGGTGATCCCGCCCAAAAGTTCATTATCGATTGACGCCCTCAATGTCGATAAGTCGCCCGCCTTTGCCCGAAGGGGATTGTATATGTATTATCCGGCGGAGGACGTAAGCGGCGTGTTCAACGAATGGTTTCGGTGGAACCATGGTGTCGGAGCGGGCGTGGCATGCAACCATTCATTTGGCGACATCATTCCCCCGGACCTTTACTGGCCTTCGCATCAGGAATATTATTGCGAAATCAACGGTCAACGAACCATTTCAGATCCCTACGGTTGCTGGCAGTTGTGCACTACGAACAGCAACGTAATCGCTCTTACAGTCCAGTTCTGCCGGAATCAGCTGAATGCGAATCCCGATCTAAAGTATGTATCAATCGGACAGAATGATGGCGGCAGCGGGATGTGCGAGTGCTCTGTCTGCAGCAATCTCGATAGCCCAGATGTTATCTCGCGTGGCTCAAGGCGATTGATAACATTTGCAAATGAGGTTGCCAGGCAGGTTGCGCAAACACATCCAGGCAGGGGTGTGGCCATGTTTGCATATCTTTGGAGCCTCGAGCCGGCGACCGATATGAAGCTTGAGTCCAATGTCGTCGTGTTTCTGGCTGATACACAGAATTGTCTTTTTCACGACTACAACGATGCCGGGTGCGGGTTGGCTAAGGACGCAAAAATGCGCTATGATGCGTGGAGACAAATTGCCACGAATGTTGTTGTTTATGACTATTGCGGCTTCAGCGGCGGTTCTCATGGTTTGCCGTTTAATGGAGCAGGCAGAGTAATAAACAACGCCAACTACCTTAGAACGACAGGAGCGCTTGGGTATACGCAGGATGCAATGTTTCTTCCTGGACCTCAGGGTTTGCACTATTGGGCAGGGGTGAAGGCGACCTGGGATACAGATCTTACTGAACCGGCGGTGCTTTCACAATATTGCGACAGCCTCTACGGGTCGGCATCTTCGAAGATGCAGGATTATTACACTCAGATGAAGTCTCTGTCCCTTGCCAGCGGATTGCATTCGTCATGGGTAACATGGGACTACCCAACACCGTTTCCTGTTTGGACAGAGAGCAACATTGCCGCGCTGCAGTCTGACATCAATCAAGCGCTTTCACTGGTTTCGACGGGTTCGTCGGAATACACACGGGTGTCGGAGCAGTCGCTTCTACTCGAGTACACCAGGGCATACATGAATGCTAAGAATGCCTTGAATACATACTGGACTTCAGAATCCAGTGCGGACAAACAAACGTACCTTAATTTAAGACAGACCTTTATTGACGCCTATAATCAGGCAAACAGCCAGGGCTTGATTTCAATTGATTCCAGCAGGCTGACAACCGGATTCCCAACCGATCCCTCTCCCGTCAGAAAATCAATGACGATAAGCAAAAAGGCAGCAAGCCCAACCACAAACCCGCTTGATAGCACGGATCTCCTATGGAACATCCCCTCACAGACGGTGAATTGGCTTGTGGACGAGAAAAACTACGATCCCTACCCGATCACCCGAGCCATGCTTACCTGTGATGATGGGAACCTGTATGTAAAATTTGTTTGTCGCGAGTCGAATATATCCGCCCTGAAAGGGGCCGCGACACAGCGCGATGGCGATGTGTGGTCCGACGACTGTGTGCGATTGAGCATACTAAGGTCTACGACAAGATACGATTTTTACGTAAGCAGCAACGGAACAGTTCGTGATGAACGCGATGGCTCCACGACGTGGAATCCGACCTGGACATCCTTCATTGCAAAGAGCGACGTTTTGGGGAAAAGAGAGTGGAATGTAATCATTAAACTGCCATGGGCCGCAATCGATCTTTTTGCGCCTCCAAGCAGTTTGAAAATTAATCTCTTCAGGAATGTAACGACAACAGGCGGCGTTACTCCGGTTCAATACTGGGTCCCTACTTTTGGCACTCTGGCAAACACGGCGCGTTATGCAACTGTCACGTTCGCCAGCAACTGGGCTGTGCAGAACAATCGCGACGACTTTACCGGAGCGGCCGGACCGCTGGCAAGTTCTCCCAGTGCCTCGCTGTGGACCACACTGTCAGGGGACACTGCTGCGCTGGACGGGAGCGGAAACCTGGTTCAGACCGGTGCCGACCCAACATCCGAAATCACATCTACAACGGTGTTCAATATCACGTCCGACACAAAATTTAAGTTCAAAGTGACGGATATTGAAAATTTTTACGGGGGAGTTGCTATGCTGTTCGACGGCGCTAAAGGATTGTACATTCGATGTGATCTAAATGATCCTGTAGAGTACAAGCTCTGGGCATATGACGGTGCCGGAGCCCACTCCGCGGCTCCATTCACCCCTGTGAGTGGTGCTCTTTGGGAGCTGAGATACGACTCATCCACACAGACGGCGAGGGCTTTCCAGAATGGATTGCTGGTTGGTTCCCTCACTGGTATTGACTTTGGTGCAGATACAACGGCCCAGCTTCGTAGCTTCCAATATGGTGGTCCCGATGTCCAAACAACATTCGATTATGTCGCCGTCACCACCTCCACCTCTCCCTTTGAAACATGGGCCCAGACCAATTCCGGTGGTCAAACGGCCAACCTCGACTGGGACAACGATGGTGTGAGCAACGGCGTGGAGTTCTTCATGAATTCCGAAGCGGGCTTCACCGCCAATCCTGGCCTCGTCGGCAACACGGTTACTTGGCCCAATGGCGGCAATATCCCAAGTTCCGCCTATGGCAGCGAGTTCGTGGTGCAGACCTCGACCGATCTGGTGAACTGGACCGACGTTCCCGGCACTGGCGATGCCAATCTGGCCAACACCTCTGGTTCGGTTTCCTACACGGTGACCGGCTCTGGCAAGCAGTTCGTACGCCTCAAGGTCACGCCGAACTGAGAGTGTTCTTCATCGGGCTGGATGCTGCTTGGACACTGATTTTTCAGAGTTAATGGGTTTTCTCTGGAATCTTGGGGCAGCCGACCGGAGGGTCGGCTGCCCCTCTCAATTTCCGGAACCATGGATATCTCACGCTCCTTGCGAAATGACAGTAAGCGCTCAACAGAGCACCTCTTGCACTTTTGTCAGAGATCTGGCGGCTCTGGCTCCTATGCTAAGCGGCTCTCGATGGTCTGAGAGGCGGCGGTTATTTGCCTCTTTCAGGTCGGCTAAATTTTCAAAGACCGATGACGCCATTTTATGGGGTCGCTTCAAACGTCACCTCACCGCGTTGGCTGAAAGTGCATGTCGGCTGAAAGTGCATGGAATCGCGGCCGATTTGCCAGCCGAGGCC
>Ga0208595_1000194_pt1 | contig 23479 bp, 16 predicted proteins | sample LakMenEpi28Jun11_FD_150742 | JGI IMG/M metagenome (GOLD analysis project Ga0208595, IMG submission 150742) | Freshwater microbial communities from Lake Mendota, WI - 28JUN2011 deep hole epilimnion (SPAdes) | ecosystem: Environmental > Aquatic > Freshwater > Lake > Epilimnion/Euphotic zone ...
AAATTTTAAATGAAGTTAAATGAAAATAATAATTTTAGTTTTATCAATTACATTCAGTATTGAATTATTTTCCCAAGGAAGTACTTTTAGTAATAATAACTTTGCGGAATTTATTGTAAATCGTCTCGAAATTTTAGATTCTAATGCGCAATTTTATGCGGGATTTAAAAATTATAGAAGAAATGATGTATATGATTTGATTCAAAAAAAAGAATGGAATCTTTCAAAAATAGATGATTTTAATATAAGCTTTTTAAATCAAGAACTTGTTGATTTTCAAGATTCTTTAAAATCTGATTCGCTTAAATCTTTAAATTTATGGAATACTTTTTATAAAAATCAAGCCAGTTTTTATGCGTATAAAAACCAAGATTTTTTTATCCGAATCAATCCCATTTTAGCTTTAACTGCAGGTAAAGTTTCTGGTCAAGAAGCAAATTTATTTCAAAATACGCGTGGTCTTGAAATTCATGGAAATATTCAGCGTCGTTTTAGCTTTTATTTTCAAGTTACCGAAAATCAAATGCGACATCCAGATTTTGTTAATCAATACAGTTTGTCAAATAAATATGCATCTATTCCTCAATACACCTATTGGAAAGATGGCAATTCAAATGCTATTGACTTTTCGAACTCGATTGGATATATTGATTATAGTTTTCCAAAGTATTTTAGTATTACTTTTGGACACGATCGGCATTTTTATGGTCACGGTTATCGTTCCTTATTTTTGAGCGATCAAGCGGCACCGGCATTATTTTTAAAATCACAAATTCGTTTTTGGAAGTTGAATTATCAAGTTTTATTTAATGAATTAGTCAATCAATATCAACGAGGAGCCGATCGAAATTTATTGAGAAAATATGCAGCAACGCATTTATTAACTTTTAAACCTTCTTCAAAAATAGAACTTTCTTTCTTTGAATCCATTGTTTTTAATAGAAATAATGGATTTGACATTCAATATCTCAATCCGCTTATGTTTTATCGTTCTTTGGAGCATACATTGGGAAGTGCTGATAATTCATTAATGGGTTTTCAGTTTAAATGGAATATTCAAAATCAATTTCAAGTATATTCTCAATTGTTGATTGATGATCTCAAAATCAATGAGTTGGTAAAACAAAGTGGCTGGTGGGGCAATAAATATGCATTACAACTTGGAGGTAAATATTTAAATATGGGTGGTATTAAAAATTTGGATGGCCAAGTTGAATTTAATATGGTAAGACCATATACGTATTCGCATTATAATATTGATTATAAAGGAGATACGTTGTCAAATTATACACATTATAATCAAACGTTAGCGCATCCTTTAGGTGCAAATTTTACAGAATGGATTTTTAGATTAAATTATCAACCTATTCCAAGATTATTATTAGAAGCAAAATATTTTTTAATTCAGAGAGGTGCGGATACGGCTAATTCAAAATTTGGTTCGGATATTTTTGCTAGTATACCAGGAAATAATATCCCGAATACTTTTGGTGTTACTCAAAATCAAGGAGTTCAAAATACAATTCATATATTAAGTTTACAAACACAATATATGTTGTGGCATAATCTCTTTATAGATTTTGATGTTTTTTACAGAAATTCGAGTTTTAATAGTGTTTTGCCGTCAAATAATTCCTTCGGATTAAGTGCTGGTTTACGTTTGAATTTCAGAAAACGAGAAAATTATTTTTAGAATAATTTTTACTTTTTAGCAATAATGCTAATTTCAATACGAGCATCTTTTGGTAATCGTGCTACTTCAACAGTTTCTCTCGCAGGAAATGGCTCAGAAAGATATGACGCATAAATTTGATTTACTTCGGCAAAATCATTCATATTTTTTAGGAAAATACTAGTTTTAATAATATTTTGATAATCCATCTCTGCCGCATTCAAAATACTCTTAATATTTTTCATTACTTGGTGCGATTCTTCTTCTAGCGAACTATTTAAAAACGCTCCAGTTTCAGGGCAAAGTGCAATTTGACCACTCAAAAAAAGTAAATCCCCAGCCCAAACCGCTTGACTATAAGGTCCAATGGCTTTTGGTGCATTTGATGTATTGATTATTTTTTTCATATCTATAGATTAAGGTTGGTAAAGCTCTTGATTTAATAAATTAATTAGTTTATTTATAGTACTCCTTTTATACTCAAATTGATAATAATTTAGGTTGTTGTCCACTGTAATCATAACTTTAGAATCCAATTTTCGAGTAATTTCTGGTTTTTGTGATAAAATATAACCTGAGGTTAAATACGATGCATCAAAAATTTTACCTAAGCTAAGCGAAACAATAAAATTTCCTGATATCCAAACTTCATTTTTCGAATCTATAAATTGGTTGCTCCATTGATCAAAGCGGATTTGACATTTGTTTTTAAGAAAATTATAATAATCTAAATAATAATCATTTTTAGCATTTCTTAAATTCAAAAAAGGCTTTTGATTTAAAATACTATCACTAGCAAATGTATGTTCAAAAAATTGTTCATCATTGTTTTCGTTTAATGGCTTTTTACTTAATTTTTTAAAAATTTTAACCGGAATAGCACTACAAATATATTGATATGGCTCATCTTTTGAAACAGAAATATATATAATTCGTTTTTGTTTTGGGTCTCTAAAAAATTGAAAATAAAAAACACCATTTTTAACCACATAAAGATATTTCTCTAACGCTTCGTAAGCTAAAAAATCTTGATTGATTTCAAAAAGTGCTATTTTTTCATCCACTAAAGTGGTATCGACAATTTTATTGAAATAAAAAAAAGGCTGAATGCCGTTGACTTCATTTAATAAATCATAATAAGATAAGTAAAGACCATCATTAAATTTATTTTTTTGAATATATTCAAAGTTCGATTTGTCGAACTCAAAAACAGATTTGTCCCAATTTTGAGCATTGAGATGAGATGAACATAAAACAAAAAAAAGTAAAATAAAGCGCATCCTTATATTTTATTAAATCCAGTGTAAGGAACCAAAACATCTGGAATTTTGATACCATCTTCCGTCTGATAATTTTCTAAAATAGCGGCATAAATACGAGGTAAAGCCAAGGCACTTCCATTTAAAGAATGACAAAGTTTGGTTTTTCCTTCCTCGTCTTTATATCTTGCTTTTAATCGATTGGTCTGAAAATCTTCAAAATTAGAAACCGAACTGACTTCAAGCCATTTTTCTTGCGCGGCGCTATACACTTCTAAATCATACGTTTTAGCGGATGCAAAACTCATGTCTCCACCACATAAAAGTAATACACGATATTCTAAACCTAACTTTTGTAAAATACCCTCAACATGAGCCGTCATTTCTTCTAAAATTTGGTATGAGTTTTCAGGGTTTACTAATTGTACAATTTCCACTTTATCAAACTGATGTACTCGGTTTAATCCTCTTACATCTTTTCCATAACTTCCTGCTTCTCTTCGGAAACATTGCGAAAATGCGGTAAGTTTAACAGGTAAATCTTGCAATGACAACACTTTATCACGATAAATATTGGTTACAGGGACCTCCGCGGTAGGAATCATATAAAAAGGTCGCTCTTCATTAATGATATACATTTGACCTTCTTTGTCGGGCAATTGCCCTGTAGCATAAGCAGAAGCTTCATTAACCATCAAAGGAGGAATAATTTCTTGATAACCTGCGGCCGTATTTTCATCTAAAAAAAACTGAGCCAACGCTCTTTGTAATTTGGCACCCTTTCCTTTAAAAACCGGGAATCCCGCACCTGTAAGCTTAGAACCTAAATCCAAATCAAATAAATCATATTTTGAAGCTAAATCCCAATGTGGAACCGCATTTTTTGCTAAAATAGGTCGTGTACCCCAGCTTCTTACTGTAGTATTATCTTCCGCGGTTTTACCTTTAGGTACACTTTCGTGTGGAATATTAGGGAATTGAATATGAATGTCATGAATTTCATTTTCAATACTTTTTAAGGATAGAGAAAGGTTTTCTGTGGTCGATTTTAGTTCGGAGGACTTGTTTTTTAAAACTTCGGCTTCTTCGGCTTTCCCTTGTTTAAAGAGATTTCCAACTTCTTTGGAAATGGAATTCACTTCAAACAAAACATCATCTAATTTTTTTTGAACATTTTTTCGTTCATCATCTTTTTCAATTAATTTTTCAATTAATGCAATATCTTTAAAATGTTTCTTCGTTAATGCTTCGATTACGGCTTCTTGATTTAGCTTAATTTTATGAATTGGAATCATTTTATATGTTTATTTATGCAAAGGTATTATTTTTTTTGTTATTGTATATGTTAATTAAGAACTAAATGATTTTATAATTCAGATAATGTATCGTTTTGAAAAAAAATATATTTAAGCTTAGAATGTTGAGTGAAAAAAAGTTGACAATAACTAATCCGCACCATCAATTTTTGCTCGTTCTATCGCAAAACTACCTACTTTGTTTCCAGTTTGCAAACCTACTTCACAATCACTTCTAAAATGTATAGCTCCATACATTCTTGAAATAGATGCTTCTTTTGCCATATTTTCATATTCCATAGCTTTTTGAGGATTTAAATATCCCAAAATAGTAGCCGCAGCACCGCTAAAAGTACTATGTCCCGAAACATAGGAAGGGAAATTGGGCAAACCAATATCGGTTTTAATTCTTGGGTCAAATTGAGAAGGTCTTGGATTGAAATATGTATACTTTGTATTCCAACAAACAATAGCAGCATCCATTAAAGACATATTGAGTAATGCCATATTTCTAGCCCAACGAACCTCGCTCAAATCCATAGTTACAAAATCATTTGCGGCTATATAATTCCAATGTCCGGGAGGTGTGTAGGTTCTAATTCCATCCGCCCAAAAATTTGCAATTCTCAACTGTTCTCTCGTTAAATTTTGTTTGATATAATATATTTCATCACATTCTTCTTTGAATTTATTTGAATGAGTAGACGGTGGCGGTCCTGGTCTTATAGCACTTTCCAACGTAGCCTGACTAAATAAAAAAGGTTGAACTTTACCAAAAAGAGGTAACATAGGTGGTCTTTCGGGAGATTCTAGACTTTTCCAAGGCATTTCGCCCAAATCTTCACAATTTTTCTTCAAAGCAGCCCAGTCACTAGGTGTTCCTACCGCAGCTCCTGCTTTATCGGTTCTGGCTCTAGCAATAAACTTAGCCGCAATAGCTTTCCCTATGATTTCACCAGCCTCAATATCACTTCTAACGTTCAAACCTGATAATAATCGAGCCTGTTTATGTTCTTCGGCTTTCTTATTTATATAATCTTGTTCTCCAGGAAACAGCAACTTGAGAATTTCTACAGATGCGGCCATAATAGTAGCTTCTTCACTAGGAAAAGAAGGTGATTTTTTTTGAGGCAACAGCACTTTTATACTATTGTCTATTGTATTTGGGGCGGCTCTATTGTATAGTTTTTTATAATAAAAACAAGTAATAGCGGCATCATACTGCGCTGCGCTGAGGTATGCGTAGGCTCTTGCGGCATAGGGAGGATTTGCAAACGGAAAAGTTGGATACGACAAAGGATTATTTGCATTGGGAACGGGATATGTTCCATCTGGATTTTGATACGGTGGTAAATTGTATTTTGCTACCAATTCTCTCATAATTTCGTTCCATCTCAATACCGAGCCTGCTCCCCAATACTTTAGATTTGACATTTCTTCCGCTGAAATTTCTTTTTGAATACTTTTTATTTCATTAATCTGAAGAATATAGTCTGGCGAAGACGTAGATATTGGCGTAGGGCAAGCAAAATCCTTGGGACTCGAAATAAGGATGGGCTTCCAATCGCCAGCATTTAAATCTTCGTTAATAGGTGTTAGCATTTTGTATTGGAGATTATTTTCTAAAACTTCTTTGGAACAAGTAGTCAAAAGAAATATGGTAGCAATAAAAAACAAAGAAAAGAGTAGCTGTTTTTTCATAAATTTTAAATTAAAACTATAAATTATTTTTGTTTTTTTGAAAAGTCAATGATATAAAAAACCCCTGTATTAAATGACGTTGTCTGTCCTATGTTTCGCCCCAGTATGGTTTGGTTGGCATTAAACACAAAAGATAATCCATCTAAAAATGGTGCTTCATACTTTAAATTTAGACCAATTCGGGATGCATTCATTTGATTGCTCACAAAGGGCATTCCATTTCGCGGAATATCAAATCCGCCTAGCGTATTCATTTGGTCAAAAATTCCTTCAAATATCCAAACGCTGGTTCTATATCCTACTCTAACATTGAAATTAGTCATATTGGGCATATAAACCTCGTTAGAATAATGCATTTCTGTAGTATAATAGGTATTTCTATCAAGAAAAACATTGCTTCTATACATAAATGCACCCGATGCAGTAATCGATAAATTTTTCCTGTGATAATCAAACATCAGCCTAGCAGTACTTACCTTTGAATTTAAACCAATAGATAACGGTAAAAAATCGGGATTATAATTCGAAATAGGATTGGAATATCCACCTAAAGCTATTGTATTAAAATCGCCTCCAAATATTTCCTTTGAAAAAAACACATATTTAAGCCATAATGAAATATCTTGAAACCCTTTTTGACCGTCCATTACACCCGCAGAGGCATTCGTCCAAATATAAGGAACCGAAAACAAAAAGTTTAATTTTTTAGAAATTCCAAAGTTGCCATTTATTGAAATATTAGAAGATGTTACCGTGCCTAAATTTGCATTTTCTCTTTTTAAGTCTCCTTCCCAATATTGACTAAAGCTACTTTTGCCATAAGTTGCACCCACACAAAAATAGTTTTTTTGCATCATCAAACCGTCTATTTCAGTTTGTGCATGCATACAATTGGAAAAGATTGTATACATCACAAAACAATACAGATATTTCATACCATTTTATTTATAGACAACAAAAATAAATGAATTATTTTAAACATAAAAAATAATCTTATTATAAATATCCCCCTCTGTCCATAATCTAAAGTTAGAGAATGTGCGGGTTTGAGGCTAAGGACGAAAGTAATATCACAAAAAAAAATCTTAAAATTCCTAATCTTTGCTATTAAAAAAAACGATGGATTTAAATTCCTAAAACGTAATCCAACTTGCGCCTTCGCCACCATCGGATGCACTTGCAGACTCTATTTTTTCAATAACTTTTGTTTTATTGAGCAACTTGATAATTTCATTTCGAAGTGTTCCGCGTCCGTGAATGATTTTTACTTGAAATTTATTTTGAATGATACTGTCATTTACAAATTTTTCAACCTCTTCAATCGCTTCAGACAAAAACAAGCCTCTAATATCCAACACATTATCAATTTTGGTGTTCGAAACATCAATTTTTTGTTTGGGTTTTATACTTTTTTGAGGATTTGCATTCAGTTTTATCAAATCAGAAATCGGTACACTTGATTTGAGATGATCAAAAATTACGATAGCTTTATTTTTCTCAATTTTTTCTATTTTTCCAATGGCATTGGTTTGGATATATTGCACAAAATCGCCCGTTTTAAATTCTTGCTTTTCGGGTATTTTATGAATTTCTTTATAAGTTTCTTTTATCTTTTCTTGATTCGATTGAATGGTTTTAATCACTTCCTTTTCAATGGTTTTCAAATCTTCTTTCTTCTCTTTGTGCTTTAATTCTTCTTGGTATTTTTTAATGATTTTTTGTTTTTCAATTTCTTTCTCATTCAAAAAAACCATGCGTTCAAACTTTACTTTATTTCTCAATAAATCGAGTTCGTTTGAAATCTTTTTCCAATCTTTGATTTGTTTTTTTGCTTCATTTTCATTTTGCTCTAAAGCTTCTTTTTGTTTCATTAGTTCCTTTTCTCTAAACTCCAAATTCATCAACATGCGGTCGTATTCTACTTGTTTTGTATTCGAAAGTTTTTCGGCTTTATTGATGAGTTCATGAGGAAGTCCCATTTTTTTTGCAATGTGAAAGGTATAACTACTTCCTGGTTTTCCTAATTTTAAAATATATAAAGGCTCCAATTTTTCTTCATCAAAAAGCATCGAAGCGTTGATGATATTTTTATTTTGATCTGCCCATTTTTTAAGCGAACCAAAATGCGTCGTGCAAACAATAAAACTATTTTTTTCGATACAAGATTCTAAAATCACTTGAGCCACTGCGGATCCAAAGCTGGGATCGGTTCCCGAACCCATTTCATCCATTAAAATTAAAGTATCGGATTGAGCTTCATTGAGTATTTGTTTCCATCTTACAATTTTGGATGAATACGTACTTAGTTCATCTGCAATCGATTGATTATCACTTAGGTCGCAAAAGTATTTTTTTAATAAAGGCAATTTGCTTCCAGATTCTACAGGAACGGGAAAGCCCATTTGATGCATCAAAACGAGTATACCGATAGATTTGAGCGTTATGGATTTTCCTCCGGCGTTAGGCCCCGAAATCATCAACATTTTTTGATTTTGATTTAAGTCAACATCAAAAGAAATTGTTTTTTTTCCTTCGTTTGAATTTTTATATTTTAGTAATGGATGAAAAGCTTTAACCAGTTTTATTTGATTTTGAATTGCAATTTCAACCGGACTACATTCCATTTTAATTGCCCATTGTGCTTTGGCGTTCCAAATATCCAAATTGGTATTGGCTTCTTGATAGATTAAAAGTAACTTTTTATGTGTACCAATTTGATTTGTAAGCACCCTAAGAATTCTAATGATTTCTCTTTTTTCTTCATTTTCAATATTTAACGCATCGTTATGAAGCTCAATCAGCGCATTGGGTTCAATATATACAATACTTCCCGATTCGGATTCATCATGAATGATTCCTTTAATACTTCTCTTTTTTTCGGCTTTTACAGCCAATACGCGTCGTCCATTTCGGATACTTTCTACAGTTTCGGCCAAAAAGCCCATTTCGTTATAGCTACTGACTTGTTTTCTAAAAACTTGGTCGATATCTTTAAAAATACGTTTTTGTAAGTTTCTAATTTCAAGCAACTTAGGCGATGCGTCGTCTTTAACAATTCCTTTTTCATCAATTTGTTTTGAAATTAAATTTGTTAAAGATTTGTCGTGAAATATTTTGATAAAATATTGGTGCAGTTTGGGGAAATTATTCGCGTTTTCTGTTTTTTCAAAAAAAGCTTTACAGGCTCCAATATTTTCTATTGTTTTTTTTATTTGTAAAATTTCAGAAGCTTCTAAGTATAAGTTTTCAATTTCTACATGTTCTAATAAATGCAGAATATCATTTCTTCGACTTCCAAATTCCATTTGATTTCGAATAATATTTGCAAATTCAAAATGAATATCATGTACATTTTGCAACTCATTAAACTGAGTGTAAAGAATAGAGGATTTAACTTTTTGGATTCCGCTTTCAAGGCTACAAAATTGCGAAATAATATCTACAACTTTATCAAATTCAATCTCATGGATAAAGCTTTCTAATGAAGACCATTTTGTCATGAAAAAATTATAAATTTAATAAACTCAGGATATTTTCAGGCTCCGCCATTCGGCCGACGCCATATAAACCACTAGCGAGTTCACCTTCTTCGGGAAAAATAAATTGATTGCCGATTTCAATAAGTGAATGGATATTTTTTTGATTAGACGGATGTTTATACATATCTAAATCCATTGCTGGTGCCCAATAAACAGGGCATTTAGCAGAAAAATACATCGCTAAAAGCGCATTATCACAAATGCCATTTGCGGCTTTTCCTATGGTATTTAAAGTTGCGGGCGCAATAAGCATTAAATCCGCCCACAAAGCATTTGATACATGATTTGTCCAATCATTGTCCTTTTTTAAAGAGGTAATCAAACTTTTTTTTGACAACGTGCTAAGAGTAATTCCACCAATAAATTGGAGTGCATCTTCTGTAGCTACACATTGCACTTCATGCCCATTTTTAACTAATAAACGAATTAAAAAGGCCGATTTATATGCAGCAATACTTCCAGTTACTCCTAAGATGATTTTTTTGGAAGCCATGATACGTCTTTAAACGAATACTAGTTAGAAGAATCTTGAAGCGCTCGGAATTCCAAACGATTTTCTAAAAATTCTTTAGTTGCAATTAACGTAGGATGAGCCAACTTTTCATAATGCTTAGAAAGTTCGATTTGCTCTCTACTTTCCGTTATTTCATCAATTTCATCTGTAATTTTTCGCATATCTTCAAGTTTGAAATGTAATTCATTTTTCAACTCAGAAGCAATTTGATTCGCTCTTTTTGCGATAATAACAATTGATTGGTATAAATTACCAGTGTTTTCAAAAATCTCATCGAGATTTTGAGTGTTGATGTAATTTTCTGTAGAGAAAGCTAAATATTCATTTATTTTGCTCATATAATAAATTTTAAATTATAAGTTAACGAGTTTATGTATTTTTTTATAAAGTTCATCCGCTTGTTTTGAAGCTTTTGAGTCTTTAGTGTAAGAATATTTGTATTTATTGTAGTTTTCAAGAAATAACGTAAAATGCTTTTCTTTTAACGCTTGTTCTTTTGTTTGATCTACGATAATATAACTACTGTTCAAAATGCCGTAATAGCAATCATCAAGGTATGTTGATAAAAAGTTTGGTTTATCTTTTATTTCTTTTTCAAAAGATTGAAAAGCACTAATTGCCTCAATAAAATAAATTGGTCTATCCTCAACAGGATACGTAGTTTGTGCAAATTTTAAAGAAGATTTTAATAGTTCAACATTTGAATTTGCTATAATCTCGGCAATTTCTTTACGGTGTTTACTTTTTTGAAAACGACTTAAAAAAGATTGCGCTTCATTAATAGTGGTTTCAAAACGTTCGGGTTGTTTTTTTAAAATACTTTTTTTAGCAAAATTATAATTTGAAACTACAATTTTGTAATAAATTTCTTCAAACTCTTTAATTTCTGGAAACTGATTAACTACATTTTTGTAGGTATACGAAGCCGCTCTATAATTTTGTGTTTTGTAATACAAATCCGCCGACATCAATGCTTTTACTTCTAAATTTCTTTTTAACTGATCAATTTGCTTTTGCGCTTCATTGTTTTTTCCACTATAAGGATATTCAGATAAAAATACTTTAAAATAGTCTATGGCTTTTTTAGTATCCACTTGATCTAATTCAACTGGAGCAACTTGTTTTGCATAACAATCCGCTAATTTATAAGTTGCAATTTCAGCATTTGGTGTTTTTCCATACAAATCTTTGTATGTTTTATAGTGATACGCAGCAACGGTATATTCTTTATTCAAATAATAACTTTCGGCCAACATAAAATATAACTTCGGTGCCGTATCGGTTCCTTTGTATATTACCATTAAGTCTTCAATCACTGGAACGGCATGGATATATTTTCCTTGTTGAAACCATTGGCTAGCCATTTTATATTTGTAGGCACGATCGGAACTTTTGATGACTTTTTGAGAATCAATACAACCCGATAACAATGCAATTAAGCCAATAAGATAAAATATATACATTTTTTTCACAATTGGCAAAGATAAAGAATTTTGTCCAATTGAAGTTTAAAAAAACTAAAAAATGAAATTATGTTTCATCAAAATTTAAAATGACCATATAGTAGGATAAAAATATAAGGAATAAAACACCTAAAATGTCATAGTTTTTGTTTTTGTATAATTCAAAATCAATTCCAATATTACTATAAATGATTAGAATAACTAAAAACACGATGCAAATCAATAAATAAAGCCAACTTTGCTTTGAATGAAATAGGAACTTTAAATTTCTCATTTTTGAATTTTGATACAAAAATAGAAATCTGATATGTCAAAAAATGACGTTCCTTTTTATTTTTCTTTAAAAATCATGTTGATACTAACGCCTTTAAAATCAAATTGCTCGCGTAGTTTGTTTTTCAAAAAGCTTTTGTAATTTTCGGGTAAATATTTTGGATGGTTACAGAAAAATGCAAAAGTTGGATTTTTTGAATGTAATTGCGTAATATATTTGATTTTGATCGAGCTAGCACGATAGGGTGGAGGTGGTGATTTTTCAATAATTTTAAGCATCACATCGTTTAAAACTCTCGTGCTAATTCGTTTATTCATATTGGTATGAATTTCACTGACTAGTTCAAGAATGTTATAAATACGTTGTTTTTCTAGCACCGAAGTAAATAAAATTGGAATATCATTATGTGGCGCTAATTTGGTTCTTAAAGCCGCTTCATAATCTCTAAGTGTATTGGTTTCTTTTTCGATTAAGTCCCATTTATTTACAACAAGTAAAATCCCTTTTTTTCGTCGTTGCACTAATTTAAATAAAGCCATATCTTGAGCTTCTAGCCCGAATTTGGCATCGATTATAATCATTACAATATCCGATTCTTCTACCGCTCGAATCGCTCGAATAACACTGTAAAATTCTAAATTTTCATGAACTTTGGTTTTCTTACGAATACCAGCAGTATCTACCAAAACAAATTCTTTTCCAAATTTATTAAAATGCGAATGAATACTATCTCTTGTCGTTCCGGCTACATCGGTTACAATATTTCGCTGTTCTCCCATTAATGCATTTACCATGGAACTTTTACCAACGTTTGGCTGCCCAATGATCGCAATTTTTGGGACCGTATTAATTGTTGTTTCCGCATCTTCATCTTCATCATCAACCGTTAAATCCTCTTTCCAATGAATATTATCAATTTCTTCATTATTTTTTATAAATTCATCCTCATCTTTAGGCAATCTTTCTACTACCGCATCAAGGATTTCTCCTGTTCCACTTCCACTTAACGAACTTACAGGGAAAATTTCGGCAAAACCTAAACTGTAAAATTCCATCGCCTCATGAGATCGAGAAATATTATCGACTTTATTTACAACAACCAAAACTTCTTTTTTAGATTTACGAAGTAAATCGGCTACACTATCATCTAAATCTGTAATTCCAGTGGTTACATCTACTAAAAATAAGATTACCTGAGCTTCATCAATCGCAATTTTTACTTGCTCTTTAATCGCCTTTTCAAACACATCATCCGTATGACTCACATATCCGCCGGTATCAATTAAATCAAAATGAACGCCATTCCAATCTACTTCTCCGTATATACGATCTCTTGTTACGCCACTAATATCATCAATTATTGCTTTTCGTTGGCCAATCATTCTATTAAAAAATGTAGATTTACCCACATTGGGTCTTCCAACAATCGCTACCGTTCTATTCACTTTATTTGGTATTAAATTCAAAAAGCGCAAAAATAGCTTAATTTAATCAAAACGGGATATAAAAACTTGAAACGCATATTAAACGAAACGCATTTCTATATTTTTTTTGTTTGATTGGGTGCAATGGTTGTCAGTTCATCTAAATGATTTCGATACCAATTGACTCCTGCATAATTTTGATTGATTTCAAAAATATCAGGTCGCGATTCAAGCAAATTTAAAATATCTTCGAGTTCAAAATTGTTTTTTTGAGGATAAAGCGCTTCATAAACACGTTTTATAAAATCGTAATCTTCTTTATAATCTATTGTAAATCGATGCGACATCGAAAAGTCTTTTCCCGATTCCCAAGCATAATTCCCTATTTTAAACAAATTCAGATTTTCCCAAAAATAAGGGGTTGTATGTTCTCTTTCCAAAGGTTTTTTAGCTTCTTTATAGGCTTTTTCTAAAGCTGAAAATGTAAATATTTCAACATCATTTCCATCGGGATACGTTGCCGGATGTAAGTTGCTATAATAGTCATACGTCCCATTTTCAAATGCCAAAAACACCTTGTCGATAACCTTTGGGCAAATCAGCGGACAGTCCGAAGGGATTTTTGAAACAATATCGGCTTTTTCTTCCTTTGCACATAAATAATGCCTTTCAAGCAAATCATTTTCGTTCCCTCTGAAAAAAGGGATTTCATTTTCCTTTAATAGTTTTTCTAATGGATCGTCATTAGGATTATCTGAAAGCGCTACAATGACTTTTCCGCATAATTTTGACATTTGCAACCGTTCTACCATTCGAATCAGTAGAGGTTTTCCTAAAATATCTTTAAGCACTTTTCCCGGAAATCGAGTGGAGCTCATTCTTGCTTGTACAATCGTAACTTTTTTCATGTTTACTTAATTTTTAAATAAAGCGTTGGCTTGCTAGGTGCCGCATCCATCGTGAGATTCATGAAATTTAATTTTAATAAATAAATTCCGTCTTTAATTTCATTCGGTACAAAAATTAATTCGGTAATTGATTTTTGAGTTTGAGGCAATTCAGGGTAATTCCAGAAAATTTTGTGGCAAGCCAAAGCGCCGCCATCTTCTTCACGATCAACACTTGGCATATCAACAAGAAGATGCTTATATCCTTGTTCTACAATCCATTCCATTGCGTCAGGCGTCAAGTAAACCGGATTGCTTCCCGAATAATTTCTGCTTTGTTTTTCCAATTCATTTGATAACGTTCGGATAATTAAAGCATCAATATTTTTATCTAAAGTGGCAAACTGTTCGAGATGAAAACGCTCAATCACTTTATCGCCGTTTGGAGTCATATTGGGGAAAATAGAAATCAATTCTGAAATATAAAACGCATCTTCAATACAGGTATTGACGTTATACGTTTCTTTTGAAATATGTCCTACACATTCGGTATGCGTGCCATTTCCGTGCGGATTACATTGAAAATTCATAAAATTGACCACACCGCCTAACTTCGTGCTTCCAACAAAATCGCCTTCTTTTACAGGCGTAATCCGAACGGGTGGCGCATGAAATGCATTCACTTGCCCAAATCCACTGTGAAATGGAATGGAAATGTCTAATGGATTCGAGAGATCAAATTGATGATTATGAATTGCTGTGATCATGGTTTGAATTTAAAAATCTTAATATATTGAGAATGTATCCAAAATGTATTCCTTCATGAATTAATAAAAACGAAAGCGCTTCTTCTTGATTTTGTATAGTATTTCCAAAACTGGTTGTATACGTTTGGTAATTATTGGTATCATTTGATAATTCAAATTGATTTAACTGTTCGATTAATAATTTTTCAATAAAATTTTTATCTTCAATGGAGTATTTTTTTGGAATACTACCTTTTTTAAAATCATTAATAAAAGTTTCAGAAAGTATACTTTTTTGATGCGCAAATTGAACGGCTAAAATATCAAACACACAAATAATATGCCCAGCGTGCCAAAGTAAATTGTTATTAAATCCTTTTGGAATTTGATTAACAAAATCTAAATCCTTGCTTTTGATAATATTCAAAATATTTTCTCGACATTGTCTATTTAAATTCATTTTTTTATTTTTAGCAAATATAAAACCAAATTTATCATTGAAAACTTTTTTGTAATTAATTCATCCCAAATTTTTAAAAAATCAGCTTTATTTAAAAAAAAAGCTTAGAGGAAAGGAGGAAATGGATAATAGATATGATATCTAAGATAAGAGATAATAGATTTGAGATATAAGATAATTTAGGTATTATTATCCATAATTTCACCCCCCTCACTCTTTCCGAAGTCTGAAGTGAAAGGACACCGCCCTCGCTTTGCTTGAAGCGTGAGAGGTGTTTTGGACTATTTTAAAAGTTATCTTGGTATAACATTTCTTTTTGCGTGAGGGATAGCAGCGGATACGCCACAGCGTAGCGAGGTGTAGTAGCGAATAGCCCGACCTGTATAGGGCACGCCCCAAAAAATAATTTTATTTACATTGATCTCACGTTATAAAAAAGTCGAGGTTGAGAACTTCAAAGAATTTAATTTATTGATAATTGTTTTTTTGTATATTTGTTGGCACTTTATTGAAATACAAGATGATATATGTCATATAGATGGATGACAATCTTTTTATTTTTATGGATTTCTCAAATTTCAATATATGGACATTTGAATCATCAAGATTTGGAGTATATCCAAAATAAAGGTCAGTGGGAGCCTCAGGTACTTTATAAAGCGACGTTGCGTGATGGGGCATTTTTTGTAGAGAAAGATCGTTTTACGTTTCATTTGATCAAATCCCCTGATCGTCATCAGTTTTCTAATCAAAATCAAATATTAAAAGGACACGCCTATCAAATTGTTTTTAAAAATGCCAATCCAAATTCGGTAATAAAATCGAGCGGTGTTTTCCCTAATTATTACAACTATTTTATTGGGGATGATTCTACCAAATGGAAAGGCGATTGTAAGGCGTTTGAGGTGATTACCTATTTCAATATTTATCCGAATATCGATTTACGTCTCGAATCTTATGCCGGTAGGCCTAAATATGCTTTTATTCTAAAGCCAGGTGCTCACGTAGAAGATATTCAATTGGAATATGTAGGTATAAATGATTTACAATTAGATCCTGCGGGAAATTTGTTGAGTCGTTTAAATATAGGCTACAGTACGGATTTAAAACCCGTTTCGTTTATAAAATCAAATACAAAACAAATCGACATTCCATCAAGTTATGTTTTAAATGACAATTTGATTTCATTTCAAGTTTCAGATTATCGCTTAGAGCCTGATCAAGTTTTGGAGATTGATCCAGAAATTATTTTTAGTACGTTTAGCGGTTCTTTGGGCGATAATTTTGGAACTACGGCTACGTATGATTATTTAGGAAATTTATATGGAGCTGGAATGGTTTTTGGTGTCGGTTATCCAATTACTCTTGGCGCGTATCAATCTGCTTTTTTAGGAAGTTCGGATATCGGAATTACTAAATTTAATCAAAATGGTACGTCACGAATTTACTCCACGTATATTGGTGGTTCGAGTTATGATATTCCGCATAGTTTAATTGTAGATCAAAATAATCGACTTTTAATGCTGGCTTCAACCAGTTCGACAAATTATCCAACCACAACTTTAGGCTATGATCGAACGTTTAATGGAGGTGTGCCGCTTACCGGAATTCCATCGCTTCAAGGATTAGGAATTGCTTATCCTAATGGCGCGGATATAGCCATTACAAAATTTAACGCTGCAGGAAATGTATTGATAGGTTCTACATTTTTTGGCGGATCGGGAACGGATGGGATTGGCGTTTCGGGTTTGGTCGTTAATTATGGCGATGGAATACGTGGTGAAATTTTAGTGGATTCATTGGATAATGTTTATATCGCATCTACAACGACTTCGGTAAATATTCCAACAACTTCCTCATCTTTTCAGCCTAATGTTTCGGGATTATCGGATGGATTGATAGCCAAATTTAATACAAATCTTTCTAATTTATTGTTTTGTACTTATTTTGGTGGTTCGAATGACGATGCGATTTACGATATTAGTTTAGATAATAATTACAATATTGTAGCAGTAGGAGGGACGATGTCTTCGAATTTGAGCACGACTGCAGGTGCAGTTAATCCAAGTTATAGTGGCAATACGGATGGATTTATAGTCGGATTTAACAACGCAATGTCAACGCGCTTATTTGCTTCGTATTATGGCACATCAGATTATGATCAAATTTATTTTGTGGAGTTGAATGATTCCAATCAAATTAATCTATTTGGTCAAACTTCCCACACGGGTTCGAATTATTATTTGCTTAATGCCACGTTTTCAAATCCTAATCAAGGACAATTTATATCGGTTTTAAATCAAAGTGCGACGTCTAAAATTCGTTCGACAACTTTTGGTGCAGGAAATCAAAATCCAGATATTTCGCCAACTGCTTTTTTAGTAGATTATTGTAATAAAATTTTTATAACCGGATGGGGAAGTAATTTGGGCGTAGGCAGTAGTCAATTTGCGCTCAGTGTGGCAGGACTTCCTACAACTGCAAATGCGTTTCAATCGACAACGGCCAATAATTCGGGTTTCTATATGATGATTCTTGAGGGCGATTTAAGTCAATTGCACTATGGAACGTTTTTTGGAGGCACTACCATTCAATCCAGAGAACATGTAGACGGCGGAACAAGCCGATTTGATAAAAATGGAATCGTTTATCATGCGGTTTGTGCCGGTTGTGGTGGGCAAAATAATTTCCCGATTACTCCTGCTAATGTCGTAGGCCCTACAAATGGAACGATAGGAACCGCTAACCCAAATTGTAATTTAGGTGTATTTAAATTTGATTTTGGATTACCCGTAAAAGCCAATTTTGCATCGAATACCGATTGCGCTCCTGGTAATATTCAATTTACCAATCTTAGCCATACCGTTGGGAGTAATCCGACGTATCAATGGAATTTTGGAAATGGAAATACGTCGAATCTTAAAAATCCAACAAATTTTTATAATAATCCTGGGCAATACACGGTTCGCTTAATTGTAACAGATTCTACATCTTGTAATTTTTCGGATACGGTTATCAAAAATGTATTAGTTCTCGGATTTTCAAAAGATACGTTACCCGATAAATTTGTTTGTAATGGCAATTCGGTTCGAATCGGATTTACTAATGTAACGGATCCGAATATTTCAATCGCTTGGACACCAACGGCCACAATTGATGACCCTAATATTTTGGCGCCTTATGCTTCTCCCAATGCAACCACATTGTATAGGGCCATTATTATAAAAGGAAATTGTATTGATACATTTATTCAAAGAGTGGTTGTTCAAACGCCATTTCCGCTAACAATTAATGGCCCCGATTCAGTTTGTGCGGGCACCAATAATTCGTTTTTTGCTACTAAATATACTGCAGGTAATTATTCTTGGCAACCGTCAAATGCCTTAATTTCGTCAAATAGAGATACGGCTGTATTTTTAATTTCCCAAAATACATCGATTTCAGTAGTTTATACCAGTGCTGGTGGATGTATCAGTTCGGCTATAAAAAACTTAAAAATACTAAATCCTCAAGTAAAATTATCTGCGGATACATTGGCTTGTTTGGATGAAAATTTAATTTTTAGTGCAATTACAAATGTTTCCAATCCTACGTTTCAATTCAGTCCGGCCAACTTAGTTATAAGTAATTCGGGTAATAGTTTTAATGTAAAAATTGATACCACTAGGGTATTTAAAGTGAAAGTTTCATTGGGTGGACTTTGTGAAGCGGAAGATTCGATTCGAGTTACTTTAGTAAAAGATCAGTTTAAATGGAATATTGATTCCTCAATTTGTTTAAATAATCAAGTGACTGCCACAGTGTTAAATGCATCTGCGTATAATATCAATTGGCAACCCAATCTTCGATTGGTTTCGGGACAGAATACGGCAAATGCGGTTTTTGATTTGCAAAATACCGATCAGTTTGTAAAAGTTCAGGCCACATTAAAATCAAGACCTTCATGTCAATTTTCAGATTCTGCTTTTGTTAGATATATTAATAATCATATCAAAATCAAAGGAAATCCGATTCAATGTAAAGATAGTTTGGTGCGCCTCGAATCTTTTCCATTTAGTAATGTCAACTACAGTTGGACGCCTTCCAATAAAATTGTAAGTCAAAATCGTGAAAAAGTTAATTTTAGAGCAGATACGTCTCGTTTTTACTTTTTAACCATTACGGATAATTCGGGATGTGTCGTTAGAGATTCCTTTTTTGCTCAAGTATTTAATAATTTGATTCAAACCAAAACGGATAGTTTTTATTGTTTTGGCGATACCGTCGATTTACAAACAACGGCAATTTCAAAAGCAACATATCAATGGTTTCCGGCAGTAGATATTATTTCGGGCGCCAATCAGTCTCTAGCTAAACTTCGAGTAAAAAATACACAATGGATTTATGTTCAAATTATCGATTCGAACGCATGTTTTGTTTTAGATAGTGTTTATGTCAATTTAGTAGATAGTTCTCAATTATTAACGGCGGATTTTAATAATGAAATCAGATGTATTTCGAGTCCAATTTTATTTACAAATAAAACCTTAAATCAAACGACATTTACCAAATATACTTGGAATTTTGGTGATGGGACGACGAGCTCTCAAAAAAACCCAACACATACTTTTGCCAATTCTGGAGTTTACAAAGTTATGCTAATCGCCTTTGATAGTCTCAATTGTCGTATCCTTGATAGCGTTGAAAAAGATGTTTTGGTTTTGAGTAATAAAAAACATCTTCAAGATACGTTGAAGTCTTGTCAATTTGAATCTAAAAATATTGGTTTTCAAAATATTACAGATAGTACATCGCAAATTGTATGGTCACCGACGACCGAATTAAATACTTCAATAGGTCGTTTTTATCCCATAATTAATCCATCGGTTTCAAGGACCTATCAAGCCATAATTATAAAAAATGGTTGCCAAGACACCTTTATTTTCCCAATAAAAATAGGCTTAAAATTACCTCTCAAAATTAACGGAGATGCAACGGTTTGTTTACAAATGCAACGCGGTCTTTCAGCCAATAAATACGATTCGGGGACATACAATTGGCGCCCTGCTTCCAATTTAGTTTTTGAAAATCGAGATACGGTTACTTTTTTTATAACAACAAATCCAACTAAAATTTATTTGGATTATGTATCCGAATTTAATTGTCTTTCAAAGGATTCTTTGTCGTTAAATATTATAAATAATGCTTCGCTAAAATTAGTTTCGGATTCCATATATTGCAAAGGCGATACGGTTCAAATTACACATCAATATGCCCCAAAAGGAGGCTCATTTTTATTTATTCCAAATAATTTATTGATTCAAAATTTAAACACTACTTCAACCCATCGTTTTGATTCTACTCAGAATTATGTAGTACAATATACCGTAAATCCAAGATGCCGCGCTACCGACACGCTTAAAACTAAAATTCTTAATGACGCCGTCAATCTGAACGCATTTCCATTTTTATGTAATGATCAAGTAGCCCTAGCAAATATAAATACATCAAATCGATGGACTTTTCAGTGGCAACCGCAGCAATTTTTAGTTTCCAATCAAGGTTCTAATCCTGCTCAGTTTGATTTTAAAAATAATTCAAATACGATTTATATATTTTCAAATTTGATTAATCGACCGCAATGTGCTTCGATAGATTCTATAAAAATATGGTATATTAAAGATTATCTTAAATTGGTAGCCGATACTTTAAAATGTAAAGATAGTATCAGTAGGGTATTTGCTAACAAAATTCCAGGATTTTCATATTCTTGGTCTCCGCAAAATCTTCTTATTCAAGCCAACGATACGACTGCGACATTTAAAACCGATACTTCAAGATCTTTTTATTTAACTTTAAACGACGGTAAAGGTTGTATTTATTCCGATTCTGTCTTTGTCCGAATTCCACAAGATTTACTTAAATTGTCTGGAGATTCTACAGTATGTGAAAATGAGGATGCCTTTATAAATGCCTCTGCAATTAATGGAGCACAATATATTTGGAGTTCCGAAGGTACATTTGTAAGTGCCAATGGCGGTTCTTCGGTAGTGGTAAAAGGAGCAAATTCGTTTAGGAATTTTCTTGAGGTTCGCTTAAATATTGGTTGTAGTATTTTTGATACGTTTAAAGTAAATGTTTTAAATTCAAATAGTTTTAATATTTCAACAACGGATACTATAAGTTGTAGTAGAGATACTTTGGGCATAAAAGCTATTTATTTACCATTAGTAACGTATAACTGGCAGCCACAAAATGTAATAATTGAAGGTCAAGGAACAGATTCGATTTCAGCTTTTATTAATAAATCAACGATGTTTTATGTAACGGCTCGTTTGCCATTAAAAGGATGCCAAGTGGTTGATTCAATATTTATAGTTAAAGATACGAATTCTATTATTTTATCCGCAAATCCTATAGCTTGTCTTGGTGATACGGTGGTTATTAAAGCCAATTATAATCCAAATTATCAATATGTTTGGAGTCCAACCAATTGGGTCGAAAATCTGGATACGCTTGTAAAATATATATTAAAAGCCCAAACCGAATATATTTGTAAAATAAATTTAACCGGAGGTTTTGCTAAATGTAGTTATTCAGATACAATTTCGATTGATCACAGTAGAATTTTAGATAATTTAATATTAGAAGTGCAGCCCGAAAAATTAGAATATGGCGATACCGCTCAGTTGTTTGCTCTTGGTGCGCCTTCGGCAGTGAGTTATGAATGGAGTCCAAGAAATTCGTTAAGTAATTTTAGAGTTCCTAATCCTCTTGCATTTCCAGATACCACAACCAGATATAGTGTTACGCTCAAAGATATTTATGGATGTAAACGCACCGATACCATTTCGCTACCTGTTTTTTATGAATTTTGTGGACCTCCCGAAATTTTTGTTCCTTCTGGGTTTACACCAAATTTAAATGCGGTTAATGATATTTTGTATGTTAGAGGAAATAATATCGAAGCGATGTACTTTGCAATTTATGACCGTTGGGGGCAGAAAGTTTTTGATACTAAAAATCAAAAAGTGGGCTGGGATGGTACTTTTAAAGGAAAAGCTATGGAGCCTTCCGTCTTTTCGTATTATTTGGATGTGAAATGTATAGGTGGGGAAACATATATCGGAAAGGGAAATATAACTTTGATTAAATAGTTATATTTTTATAATTCCTTGAGTAAATTCTATGTAAATTTTTAATAAATCTTCGTCATTTTCTAAAATCTTTTTTTGATTGTTAATCGTTTCGAAGTCATTTCGAATTGCGGGGCCGGTTTGACAAGTCTTTGGATTTTTAATTTTTATTTTATCCACCGTATTCTGAATAATTGGATGCAAAATTGAAAAATCAATAGATTCTTTGTCAAGATATTCATGCATTAAATGATAAATATGATTGGTGAAATTATTTACAAAAACTCCTGCAATATTTAATTTCTGGCGTTTTTCTAAATTCATTTCAATAACCTGCTCTGAAATGCTTTCCGCAAAAGATTTTAATTTTTCATAAGCCTCAGCGCTATTTGCTTCTATAATAATAGGCACTTTTTTGAAATCCAACGGAATTTCTTTGGTGAATGATTGAATTGGATAAAAGATTCCATAATTCGATGAGCTATTTTTTAGTATATCCATCGTTCGATTTCCCGAAGTATGCAATACTAATTTATCTTTTAAATTCAATTGATTTGCTATTTCTTCAATGGCATTATCTTTTACGCAAATCAAATAAATATCTGCATTCGGATAAATGCCTCCAATTGAATCGGATAGGGGTATTTTTTTTGTGCTTTCATTTATGTTTTCAATAGTTCGGTTATATATTTGAGCTAATTGATGACCCGAATTGGTAATGCTTTTTATAAGATGAAATGCTACGTTTCCAGCTCCAATAATGACGATTTTCATGAAATTTTAATATTTTTTATTATTTTTGCAAGTGTTTTTGATTACAAAAGTAGTCAAAAGTGTTTATTTTGTGGAAAGTAAAATTGAGTTTGTTTAAAAAAAGATTTAATTTTGTACTTTAAGTTTATAATATTTATGATTCGATTTTTTAAAATTTTTGTTTTTATACCTTTAGTTGGATTTTTATCGACAAGTTTTAATACGAATAACATAAATCGTTATGCCAATATAAATGAATCTTCTGAAAAAATTCATAACAAGCTTCTTTTTTATAGAAATGAAAATCTAAAGAAAAAAGTTGCGGATATTGTCATCAAAGAATATAAAATTGATTCCATCTTTCGTAATTTAGCCTA
>Ga0208595_1000197_pt1 | contig 23323 bp, 21 predicted proteins | sample LakMenEpi28Jun11_FD_150742 | JGI IMG/M metagenome (GOLD analysis project Ga0208595, IMG submission 150742) | Freshwater microbial communities from Lake Mendota, WI - 28JUN2011 deep hole epilimnion (SPAdes) | ecosystem: Environmental > Aquatic > Freshwater > Lake > Epilimnion/Euphotic zone ...
TTGGTCCTAATGTTAAAATAGGCGAAAACGTACTTATTTATCCAAACGTAACAATTTTAGATGCGTGTACCATTGGAAATTACACTACAATTTGGTCGGGTACTGTTGTTAGAGAGCGTTGCCATATTGGAAGTCATTGTATTGTACATCCAAATGCGACTATTGGTGCGGATGGCTTTGGTTTCCGTCCAGATCCAGAAAGAGGATTGGTGAAAATTCCACAAATTGGAAATGTAATTATTGGTAATGGTGTAGAAATTGGTGCCAATTCTTGTGTAGATAGAGGGAAATTTAGTTCTACAATTGTTGGAGATGGTTGTAAAATTGATAATTTAGTACAAATAGGGCACAATAGTAAATTGGGTAAATTTTGTATTATGGCAGGTAACTCTGGTTTAGCAGGTTCTGTTACTTTAGGAAATGGTGTAATTATTGGTGGTAGTGCTTCTATTAAAGACCATACGGTAATTGGCGATGGTGCTATTGTTGGTGCAGGTTCTGGAGTAACGGGCGATATTCCTGCAGGAAAAGTTATGTTAGGCTATCCAGCTGTAGAAGCAAGAGATGCGCTTAAACAATGGGCGATTTTGAAAAGATTGGTAAGGGATGCTAATAAATAGAAAATTAAACCTGACAGGTTTTTGAAACCTGTCAGGTTTAAAATTAGAATCCTAATACATTTTCAATTGCAAAATAATTGTCTTTTTCTTGATGTACATTTTTAAAATTATCTACATCATTAAAAATTTCAATCACTTCTTTTCTTTTTAGTTTTGTTGGCTTTTCAGAAAGACAACTAATATAAGAACTCCAAGGATATTCAATAGGGTGGGAACAAATTTTATGATGAACTGGATTGTTATGTATATAAGCTATTACATTTTGTAAATACATATCAAAATTAATTTTTTTTCTTCTGAATGGTCTTTCAAATAAGGCACCATGGCGGTTATATCTTTTATTATATGCTTTTGTGTAGGCATTAAATAAATTTGAAAATGATTGTGAAGGTAAAATGATTTTTTCTTTATTGATTTCAGAAAGCTCTTTAATCCTAATTAAGAAATGAAAGTGATTTTTCATTAAACACCATGCGAAAGTTTCAGCAATTGGGTCAATATGAGTTTCGAAAAGTTTAAGAAAGTGTTCGTAGTTTTCTTTTTCTTTAAATAGTGTTGTACTATTTATTCCACGATTGTAAATATGGTAATAGTTACCGAGTTCTAGGGCTTGTATCATAATTTATTGGCGTATATTAAGATACAAATATAAAAAATGTTTCGATAATTACAAACCTGACAGGTTTTTGAAACCTGTCAGGTTTGAATACGTTTAATCCTCAATAAGAACCTCTAAAATACTAATTGCGGCTTCACTAATTTTAGTACCAGGACCAAAAACAGCTACTGCACCAGCATCAAATAAAAATTGATAATCTTGCGCTGGAATTACCCCTCCAACAATTACCATAATGTCTTCTCTACCATATTTTTTTAGTTCTTCAATTACTTGAGGCACTAAAGTTTTGTGTCCTGCAGCTAATGAAGATACACCTAAAATATGTACATCATTTTCCACAGCTTGTTTTGCTGCTTCGGCTGGTGTTTGAAATAAAGGCCCGATATCTACATCAAAACCCACATCAGCATAACCTGTTGCTACTACTTTTGCGCCACGGTCGTGTCCGTCTTGCCCCATTTTAGCAATCATAATTCTGGGTCTACGACCTTCTTTTTCAGCGAATTTGTTTGCTAATTGTTTTGCTTTTTCAAAACTTTCATCATTTTTTATTGCTTTACTATACACACCACTTATCGATTTAATTTGCGCTTTATGTCGTCCAAAGACCACTTCTAAAGCATCACTAATTTCTCCTAAAGTTACTCTATTTCTTGCTGCCTCAACTGCAATGGCTAATAAATTACCATTTCCTGTTTTGGCGCAATTTGTTAAATCTTGTATGCTTTTTGCCGCTTTAGCAGTATCTCTTTTTGCTTTTATTTCTGCTAATCTAGACACTTGTTGCTTGCGAACCATATCGTTATCTACATCTAAAATGTGTAATGGATCTTCTTTTTCTAATCGGTATTTGTTTACGCCGACAATAATATCTTGTGTGCTATCAATTCGAGCTTGTTTTCTCGCTGCAGCTTCTTCAATTCGTAATTTTGGAATTCCTGCTTCAATGGCTTTGGTCATTCCACCTAAAGCTTCTACTTCTTCAATTAAAGCCCACGCTTTTTCTGTGATTTCTGCCGTTAAACTTTCCACGTAATAACTTCCTGCCCAAGGATCTACTGTTTTACAAATTTTAGTTTCTTCTTGTAAGAAAATTTGCGTGTTTCTAGCAATTCTTGCCGAAAAATCTGTTGGTAACGCAATGGCTTCGTCTAAGGCATTGGTATGTAAAGATTGTGTACCACCAAAAGCAGCCGCTGCCGCTTCAATTGTAGTTCGAGCTACGTTATTAAATGGGTCTTGTTCGGTTAAACTCCAACCTGAAGTTTGACAATGAGTACGTAAGGCTAATGATTTTTCATCTTTAGGGTTAAATTGCTTTAGTAATTTTGCCCAAAGCATCCTTCCCGCACGCATTTTAGCAATTTCCATAAAATGATTCATTCCGATTGCCCAAAAGAAAGATAAGCGAGGCGCGAATTCATCAATTTTCATTCCTGTTGATAATCCAGTACGAATATATTCTAAACCATCTGCAAGTGTGTACGCCAATTCAATATCAGCAGTTGCACCTGCTTCTTGCATATGATAGCCAGAAATAGAAATAGAATTAAATTTCGGCATATTATTACTCGTATATTCAAAAATATCGGCAATAATTTTCATAGATGGCGTTGGCGGATATATGTACGTATTTCGTACCATAAATTCCTTCAAAATATCATTTTGTATGGTTCCAGCTAATTGGTTAGGTGTAACACCTTGTTCTTCTGCAGCTACGATATAGAAAGCCATTATAGGTAATACAGCACCATTCATAGTCATAGAAACCGACATTTCGTCTAACGGAATTTGGTCGAAAAGAATTTTCATATCTTCCACCGAATCAATGGCTACGCCTGCTTTACCAACATCACCTTGTACGCGTATATGGTCTGAATCGTATCCTCGATGTGTAGCTAAATCAAATGCAACGGATAGTCCTTTTTGTCCGGCAGCTAAATTACGACGATAAAACGCATTGCTTTCTTCAGCTGTGGAAAATCCGGCATATTGACGTATTGTCCAAGGTCTGCGAACATACATTGTGCCGTAAGGACCTCGTAAATTTGGAGCAAAACCCGCTCCAAAACCAATGTGTTCTAATCCTTCAATATCTTCCTTAGTATAGGTGGATTTGATATCGATGTTCTCTGCTGTTTCAAAATAGGTATTAGCTATTTGCTTTTGACTGGCAGAAGGTTTTTTTAATGTTATATGTTGTATGTTTTTTCTCATAGTTTATTCTTCTAGAGCCAAACGTTCTTGTTCTACTTTTTCGGATAGTCTTTTTTCGATAATTGGTACAATTAACGTTTTTCTATCTTTAGTTTTTACAAAAGGAAACAATTCTAAATCGTGTTTCATTTTGTCATTTGGATTTGGGTATTTGTTTGTTCCAAGTAATATTTCTTTGCCAGAATTAAACAACGCTTGTTCTTTTTGTGCGCTTTCCGAAATTTTTCTTTGAATAGTGCCTTCAATTAATTGTGTGATAAAACCACCATTGGCTTCAATTTCTTTAAATAATTCTAAAGCTTTTTCTGCTAATTGGTCAGTTAAAGATTCAATATAATATGCGCCATCTGATGCATTATTTACTTTGTCGAAATAACTTTCCTCTTTTAATATTAGTAACTGATTTCTTGAAATTCTATCGCCAAATTCATTATCTTTATGGTAAATGGCATCATAAGCTAAATTAGAAACCGCATTAGCACCACCTAAAATAGCCGACATACATTCTGTTGTAGTTCGTAACATATTTACATTATAATCATATAATGTTTTGTTACGTTTTGTTGGTGTGGCTATGATGTGACAATCAAAATTATGGTTGTATTCTGTAGCTAATGTTTTGAAAAGCAAGCGTAAAGCTCGAAGTTTGGCAATTTCAAAAAAGTAATTGGTTCCAACGGCGATTTCAATAGTAATGGGTTGATTAATTACTGAAATTCTATTGAAATATTCATTACTATGCGCTAACGTGTATGCCAATTGTTGTACCATATTGGCACCAGAGTTTTGATAAATTCCAGCTTGAATATTTAAAAATGAACTTCTTGAGTTTTTTGAAATTTCATTTAGTTTTTGAATATCAGAATTTAAATTTTCGAACCAATTTCCATCTTTGCAAAGTTGACCAATAGGATCTACTTGAATGATAAAATTATAAGAATTAGTTGTAGCAAAATCATTTAGTGATTTCACATATTCTGTTGAAATAAAAGGTAAATCGAAGTAATAAATGACATTTTCTAAAGGCAAATTAGTCATTAGTTTTGCAATGTCAATTTTATCAGATTCTATCGTAAATAAAATACTTTCTGCTCCACGTTTTAAGCTTTCTTTTGCCTTTTTGTTTGACATTTGAATGTCGTGTACAAAAATTTGTTGTAATATAGTAAATGCTGTGGTATTTGTATTTGAAGTATAGGTTGAAATACTATCGTCTGAATGGTAAAAGGGTTTTACTTTTATTCCTTCTAAACTTTCCCAAATTAAGGTATCATTATAATCTGCTCCTTTTAATTCAAATTGAATTTGTTGTTTCCATTGTTTAGATGAAACTGCATCAAAATCTTGAAATAATTGTGTTTTCATTGATTTGGTTTTTGATTTGAAAACGTATGCATTTAGGTTATTTTTTTGCTTCAAGTAAGCTGTCTTTTATTTTATCTTCTTCAAATTCTATGATGTAAATATCTTCGCTATCTTTTTTCATAAAGTATTTTTCGCGGGCATATTTTTCCGTCATATTATCATTTTTCAGATTTTTTATTTTTACACTGTCCTTAGCAATTTCTGACTTGTAATATTTTTTATTGTCATTTAATTCATCAATCTGACCGTTTAAAAAACGATGTTCAAAATAAGAATAGTTATCAAAAAATAGCATCCATACAATGAAAGCAACCAATGTTATAGCGTATTTATTTCCTAAAAAACTTAGAAAAGGAAATTTTTGAACTATTATTTGAATTTTTTTAAACATTATTTGTCTATTCGTTGATTTATAACTGCTCTTACAACATCAATGGCAACCGTATTGTATTTGTCATTTGGAATAATGATATCGGCAAAAGCTTTTGTCGGTTCAATAAATTGCTCGTGCATTGGTTTTAGAGTGGTTTGATATCTATTTAAAACTTCATCCATATCTCTACCTCGTTCAGCTATATCTCGTTTTAAACGACGTATTAATCGTTCATCAGAATCGGCGTGAACAAAAACTTTAATATCAAACAAATCACGAATTTCAGGATTTGTAAAAATTAAAATTCCTTCTACAATTACTACTTTTCTTGGATGTGTACTTATGGTATCACCCGTTCTATTATGGGTTACAAACGAATAAACGGGTTGTTCAATTATTTTTCCAGCTTTTAAGTCTTTCAAATGCGCTATTAACAATTCAAAATCAATAGCACGTGGGTGATCAAAGTTAATTTTAGTTCGCTCTTCGTAAGATAAATTACTTGTTTCTTTATAATAAGAATCCTGAGATATCACGCCTACTTCTGTAGAAGGCAGTTCATTCATAATTTGATGTACAACTGTAGTTTTTCCACTACCAGTACCACCAGCAATACCAATAATAAGCATAAATAGTAACTTTAATTTACACAAAGATAGAAATATATACTATAAAAAAAATTCTATCTTAAAGGAAAAGATAGAATTTTATTAACTATTTTTAAATGAAAATTAATTATTGATTAATTGTAATAATTCATTTATTTTTTGTGGTGTATTAAATGCGCCATTAAAAGATGTGGTCACTGTTGCAGAACTCTCGTCTTGAACGCCTCTTGAAGATACGCAAAGATGTTTGGCATCAATAATAACGGCTACATCTTCTGTATCTAAAGCTTTTTTTAAATCTTCTGCAATTTGCATCGTCAATCGTTCTTGAACTTGTGGTCTTTTCGCATAATATTGAACAATTCTATTTAGTTTCGATAATCCAATAACTTTTCCAGAAGAAATATATGCTACGTGTGCTTTACCAAAAATTGGGACAAAGTGATGTTCGCAATTGGAGTAAAACGTGATGTTTTTTTCTACCAACATTTGATTGTATTGGTATTTGTTTTCAAAAAGTGCCATTTTAGGCTTATTTTTAGGATTTAACCCAGAAAAAATTTCTTCAATGTACATTTTTGCCACTCGTTCCGGAGTTCCTTTCAAAGAATCATCGGTTAAATCTAAATCCAAAGCTTTCATAATTTCAGTAAAATGAAAAGCAATAATTTCTTTTTTTTCAGTGTCCGATTTTGAAAATGCGTTAGCTACCATTGGCGTTTCTAACGAAGTAAATAAATGGTCATTTCCTATATCTTCTACGGATATATTTGTAAGTATGTTGTCTTCAATCATAAAGTTTGATTTCATAAAATTTATTTTGTTTAACAAAAGTAATAAATAATTAAACAAAAACTTAATTTATAAGTAATTAATTTTCTAATAGTGCTATAAATAATAAATATTGAAAAAAAATGTTAGTTGTGGATGTTATTTTGAATATTGATTTATTACAAAAAAAAAAACGACCTCAATATAATTGAAGTCGTTTGTCGGGGTGGCAGGATTCGAACCTGCGGCCTCCTGCTCCCAAAGCAGGCGCGATAACCGGGCTACGCTACACCCCGTCAATGCGAGTGCAAATATACTCTTTATATTTAAACTTCAAAATGATTTTCAATTTTTTTATTGGACAAAATAATTTTACATTTACCCAACTTTACATTTTATTTATGAAAAAATATTTTTATGTTTTATTACTTCTAATTGGTCTAATTTCTTGTACGTCTAAACCATCTAAAGAATCCATTGTAAAAATAAATGGGTACTGGGAAATAGAGAAAGTGGTATTTCCTGATGGGAATAAAAAAGCATATCAAGTAAATGAATTTATAGATAATATTAATTTAAAAAACTCAATTGGAACTCGTCAAAAAATAGCGCCTCAGTTAGATGGTTCATTTCTTAAAGGTGCCATACAGGATAAAATTAAGGTTATTGATAGTGCAGGTTGTTATTTCTTGAAAACGCAAGCTAATTTTACCAAATGGGAAGAAAAAATTATCTCCGTTTCAGATGATGAATTAGTTTTAGAAAATGAAGCAAAAATTACCTATTATTACAAAAAATTTGTGCCTTACAGTAAAAGAAAATAAAATGAAACGATTTAATGACGATTTTTCTATTGGTGATGTAATGAAAGAGTTTATGAAATCTACGAAGCTTGAAGCGGGTTTAGATATCATAAATGTTAAAGAAACTTGGTATAAAATGATGGGTCCGGCATTTAAAAATTATACGCAACAAATTGAATTAAAAAGACAGACTTTATACGTACAATTAAATTCTTCAGTTGTAAAACAAGAATTGGAATACGGAAAATCCAAAATCATAAAAATGCTGAATGAAGAATTAGGAAAAGATTTAATTAAAGAAATTGTGTTTAGGTAGAAAAGGTAAAAGGTATAGGGTTTTAGGTGTAGGGAAAAATATTATTATAAAAAAGGCGAATTGAAATTTCAAGTCGCCTTTTTTATATTAATATCAACTGTTCACTAATTACTGAACACTGAATACTTTTTTTAGAATTGCTCTCTTCCAGCGAAGTGGAAAGCACTTTCAATAGCTGCATTTTCATCTGAATCTGAACCGTGAACGGCATTTTCTCCAATTGAAGTAGCATATTTTTTACGGATAGTTCCTTCAGCAGCATCAGCAGGGTTTGTAGCACCAATTAAAGCTCTGAAATCTTCTACTGCGTTGTTTTTTTCTAAAATTGCAGCAACAATAGGTCCGCGAGTCATAAATTCTACTAATTCACCAAAGAAAGGTCTTTCTGAGTGAACCGCATAAAATTTCTGAGCATCTGCTACAGTTAATTGCGTTAATTTCATAGAAACGATTCTGAAACCGCCTTCTGTAATCATGTTTAAAATTCCACCGATGTGTCCGTTTTCAACACCATCTGGTTTAATCATTGTAAATGTTCTATTTGTAGCCATTTTTCTTAAATTTTTTGCAAAGGTACTATTTAATTCCAAATTGCAAAACGGTTTTTATAAATCAATACCGCTTTATATCTTAATTAATTTAAAACAGGCTTCTAATGGATTCGATTGGGAAATGATTTCATTAATAAAAGTTTGCGAATAAAATACGCTAAAATTACTTTTTCGTTCTTGCAAACTTCCGTTTGGAAATAATTGATTTTGTATTTCGGTTATGCGTTCTAATTTTTCAAAATGAATTCGTTTTTCTGCTTTTAAAAGTCGTTTTTCTAAATTATCTAATCCTTTTATTTGTTTAGCTTCTTGTGCTTTTACAGCACCCGTAAACGATTTATCGGTTTGTTCTGCAATTTTTAATAATTCAGAAAACTGTTTTCTTAACGTATCTTTTTGTTCAGAAAAATCAATTTTTATATTTGATAATTCTTTGGTTTTTTTATTAACTAATTCTTGATTTGATAGAAATAATTCTTCAAATGAAACGCCTAAATTGGCTGATTTTGACATTAATTTGTCTGTTGCAATTACAAACGAATTTCTAAGAATTAATATTGGAAATGTAACCTTTTGAGCTTCAAAATTATTTTTAAGTTCTAACCAATACGCTATTTCGCCACCTCCGCCAATGTATGCTAAATTTGGCAATATGACTTCTTGATATAACGGTCTTAAAATCACATTTGGACTAAATTTTTCAGGAAAATTTTTTAACTCTTTTAGAATTTCAGTTTCTGAAAATTCAATTTCTGTATTGTTAACTTTGTAAATATTGTTTTCAAAAATAATTCGTTCACGTAAATTATCTTCAATGTAAAACAAGTTGATTTCTCTTGGATTTACTTGTACTGCGTATTCATTTAATTGTGCAATTGTTTTAGAAACAGCAGCGAAAGAATTTTGATGAAGTAATTCATCTTTTATATATGGTGCAAAAAGTGCTTTTAGATTTTTATCATCCCCATCAATAATCACTAAACCCTCGGATTTAAATAATTCATTAGCTAAATAACGAGTCGCATCTGCTAAATTTGTTTGATCTAAATAAGATTTTTGAAATAATTCTTTTAAATGTTCTGCAGTTTCACCAAGACCAATTACTTTAGAAAATTCCTCAAAAACTTCGTTTAAACCCTCTGTTGCTAATCTTCCAACAGGTCCGAAACTTTCTTTATCCCATTTGATTTTTTGGTCGTTAAAATGAAAATGATTTATTTCTTCAAAATCGTGGTCTTCAGTAGCCATCCAATAAATAGGCACAAAATTATAATCTGAATATTTTTGTTTTAATTGCTTACATAAATTAATTGCCGAAGCAATTTTATAGATAAAATAAGCAGGTCCCGAAAATAAATTTAATTGATGTCCAGTAGTAATGGTAAAGGTTTTCTCCGATTTTAGTAATTTAATATTCGTTTGAGTTTCTTGTGAAATTGGAAAATTTGAATTCTGATTTTTTAACGCTTCAGCTAAAATTAATCGATTTTCTGTGCTATAATTCTTAGTTTTTTCATCTATTTGGGTACTAAAATTCTCTATTCGAGGAAACCTATGATATAGTGATTGTACTTCTGGTTTTTCATCTAAATAATCTACAATTAGTTTAGAAAAATAACCCGATTTTTGATACGAAATACAATCTGTTGGCATAATTTTTTTTACAAAAATAATCATTTTTCGTCATCTACAATTAATTTTTATCTTTGTAAAAACATTTCACCTTGTCAGACATTCTTTTAATCACGCCACCATTTACCCAATTGAACACGCCTTATCCCGCAACGGCCTATATCAAAGGGTTTCTAAACACGAAAAGTATTTCTGCTTTTCAAATGGATTTAGGTATCGAAGTGATATTAGAATTGTTTTCAAAAAAGGGTTTAAGTGACTTAGTTTCAGACGGTGAAATTGCCCATTTTTCTGAAAACTCGCAAAGAATTCTTTCGCTTTGGAATGACTACATCAATACAATAGATGCTGTAATTGCTTTTCTTCAAGGAAAGAATTCCACATTAGCCCGCCAAATTTGTAGTAGAAATTTTTTACCCGAAGCGTCTCGTTTCAATCAATTAGACGATATGGAATGGGCTTTTGGAAATATGGGTATGCAAGACAAAGCAAAACATTTAGCTACTTTGTATTTAGAAGATATTTCGGATTTTATTGTGGAATGTATAGATGAAAATTTCGGATTTAGTCGTTATGCAGAACGATTGGGTAGAAGTGCCAATTCATTCGATGAATTATATGCCGAATTACAAAAAGAAACCACGCATATAGATAAAATTACGCTTCAAATTTTAGAAGAAAGGGTTAAGGATGTCCAACCTAAGTTGGTGTTAATTTCTGTACCTTTTCCAGGAAATTTATATAGCGCTTTTAGATGTGCGCAATACATAAAAGTCCATTATCCTTCAATAAAAATCGCTATGGGAGGTGGTTTCCCAAATACAGAATTGAGAAGTATAAAGGACAAAAGGGTGTTTGAGTTTTTCGATTTTATTACACTTGATGATGGCGAATTACCAGTGGAGCTTTTAAATTCCAATGTTAAAATTCCAAATTCCAATGAGTTCAAAAGGACGTTTATTTTAGAAAATAATGAAGTTGTTTATAAAAATAACACTACAAAATCAGACTACAAGCAATCAGATGTTGGAACCCCAGATTATTCAGATTTATTTTTGGATAAATACATATCAGTTATTGAAATTGCCAACCCAATGCATAGTTTATGGAGCGATGGTCGTTGGAATAAATTAACAATGGCGCACGGCTGTTATTGGGGCAAATGTACGTTTTGTGATGTTTCGTTAGATTATATAAAAATTTATGAACCTATTGCGGCAAAAATTTTAGTGGATAGAATGGAAGAACTAATGGCGCAAACTGGCGAAACTGGTTTTCATTTTGTAGATGAAGCCGCACCGCCAGCATTAATGCGTGAAGTGGCTTTGGAAATTCTTAAACGAAAATTAGTTGTTTCGTGGTGGACAAACATTCGCTTTGAAAAAAGTTTCACAAAAGATTTGTGCATTTTGTTAAAAGCTTCAGGTTGTATTGCGGTTTCTGGTGGATTAGAAGTAGCTTCAGATAGATTATTAGAACTGATTAAAAAAGGAGTAACGGTTGAACAAGTAGCTAAAGTCACGAATTATTTTACCGAAGCTGGAATTATGGTACACGCGTATTTAATGTACGGTTATCCTACACAAACCATTCAAGAAACCGTAGATAGTTTAGAAATGGTGCGACAATTATTTCAAATTGGTACAATTCAATCTGGATTTTGGCATCAATTTGCTATGACGGCTCATTCTCCTGTAGGATTAAATCCAGACGAATTTGGCGTAATTCCACAACAAAATGAAATTACTTTTGCAAATAACGATATCCAGTTTAAGGATAAAACAGGAATCAATCACGATAAGTTTAGTTTTGGATTAAAAAAATCGCTGTTTAATTATATGCACGGAATTTGTTTCGAGTATGATTTGCAAGATTGGTTTGAATTTAAGATTCCAAAAACAAAAATTGCTCCAGATTTTATAGAAAAGGCACTTAATAATGCTATAGATTTTTCATTAAAACCTACTGCTAAAATCATTTGGATAGGTAATTTACCAATTGTAGATTATTTTACAAAAACCAAAAAAGGCGCTACTTGGGAAATGGCGAAAATGACGTTTTATTTTAAAACAGATACAATTGAAATTTCTATAGAAAAAGACCAAGCAAATTGGCTAGTAAAAACCATAAAATCAGTTTCAGATCATCCCATTCTATTAAAAGATCTCAAATTAGACTATGAAACTCAATTTGAAGATTTTGAACTATTTTGGTTTTCAAAGCAAATAATTTTATTGCGAAATTCTGGTTTGTTAGTACTTTAAAATAGTTTTTATTTGGAGTTTTTTAGACCTGACAGGTTTTATAAACCTGTCAGGTCTAAAGAATACTTACACTGGCACATTCACAAATTCCATTCGTACTAAACCGTCATCGTCAATTTTTGTAAGTGTAATTTCGTGTAAGGTATTTGCTAATTCTGGGTTCCAAGGCGTTTTTACTTTTACGTAGTTTTCAGTAAAACCTGTAATATATCCCTCTTTATTTTCGTTTTCAAATAGTACAGTGCGCGTTGTTCCAATTTGACTTTCATAATACGCTCTACGTTTTTTTACAGAAAGGCCGCGTAGCATTTTACTGCGTTTGCTTCTTATATTAGCGGGTACAACACCTGGCATATCTGCGGCTTCCGTATTGTCACGTTCACTATAGGTAAATACGTGCAAATACGAAATATTCATTTCATTTAAATAATTATAGGTTTCCAAAAAGTGTTCATCAGTTTCACCCGGAAATCCTACAATAACATCTACACCAATACACGCGTGTGGCATCACTTCCTTTATTTTATTTACACGTTCAGTATAAATTTCACGTTGGTAACGACGCTTCATTTTTCCTAAAATTTCATTGCTACCACTTTGTAGCGGAATATGAAAATGGGGTACAAATGTTCTACTTTTACTTACAAATTCAATGGTTTCGTTTTTTAATAAATTAGGCTCAATACTTGAAATTCTAAGTCTTTCAATGCCTTCAACTTTGTCTAATTCTTGCACTAATTCTAAAAACGTATGTTCGTGTTTTTTGTTGCCAAATTCACCTTTTCCGTAATCGCCAATGTTCACACCGGTTAACACAATTTCTTTAATGTTTTGCTCTGAAATTTCTTTGGCATTTTTCAATACATTTTCTAGAGCATCACTTCTCGAAATTCCACGTGCTAATGGAATTGTGCAATACGTACATTTATAATCGCAACCATCTTGCACTTTAAGGAATGCACGCGTTCTGTCGCCAATTGAATAACTGCCCACATAAAAATCGGCTTCTTCAATTTCGCAACTGTGCACTTCGCCCATATCGTTTTTGGATAGGTCGTTTATGTAATCGGTAATTTTAAATTTTTCTGTCGCACCCAAAACCAAATCAACACCATCAACTGCGGCTAATTCTTCGGGTTTCAGTTGCGCATAACAGCCTACGGCGGCTACAAAAGCTTTGTCGTTTAGTTTCATCGCTTTTTTTACCACTTGTTTAAACTGCTTATCGGCATTTTCTGTTACCGAACACGTGTTAATTACGTAAATATCGGCTACTTCTTCAAAATCCACTCTGTCAAAACCTTCATCTGTAAAGTTTCTGGCAATAGTAGAAGTTTCCGAAAAATTCAGTTTACAACCCAGTGTATAAAACGCTACTTTTTTTCTATCAGACATACTTGTTTTCTTTGGGCGTGCCCTTTCAGGTCGTGCTATCCGTTGCAATCTTTTTTAAATGTTGCCTTCGAGTACCTCAGGCAACATTTAAAAAAGGATTTCCACTCCAAACGAAGTTCACTGAACTCCTATGAAAATTAAATCAATGTGAAGTAATCACTCACGCAAATCGGGTACAAAATTACGTAGATTTTTCTTAAGTTATAAATCTTTTAGTATCAGATTTTTAGTTAAAGCGGTTTCAAAATAAAAAATAATGGTATTTTGTTTGCAGTATTGGGTAATAGTATTATATTTGCACCCTGAAATAAAAACATAATTAACAAAAGGTTATAAGGCGTTTACACCTTTTTATTGTAAAAAGCCGCGAAACAAATTATAATCATACATTTAAAGATTTACAAAATGAGAAAAGGAATTCACCCAGAAAACTACAGATTAGTCGCTTTCAAAGACATGTCTAACGATGATGTATTCATCACAAAATCAACTGTTGAAACTAAAGAAACTATCACGCACGAAGGTGTTGAGTATCCAGTTTTCAAAATGGAGATTTCTAGAACGTCTCACCCTTTTTACACAGGTAAATCTAAACTTATTGATACTGCAGGTCGTATCGATAAATTCAAAACGAAATACGCTAAATTCTCTAAAGAATAGTAGAATTTATTTAAATAATAACAAACCTCGAAAGTATTCGGGGTTTTTTTATTTTTATAAGTCAAATTTCTTTGTAAATTTGAATCGTTAAGGTTTTACACAAAGCCTCTTAAACTTTTAAACGCAAACCTTTTAAACTTGACTAATGAACTATATTCTTTTTGATGGACCTCATCGTAATGCTTTGTTGCCATTTACCTTCACAAGACCCGTTGCAGATATTCGTGTTGGGATTTTAACCATTCGTGAAAAATGGGAAAAACAGTTGGGTTCTACCACAACTTCTATTACAGAAGACTATTTGTCAGAAAAATGGCCAATGGTAGAAATGGAAAACAACGTGATGATTAACGCTTCATTTTTACCAAATGATATTTTGGTAGCCATGATTAAGAATCTGGAACACAATCAAGCGATTTTTCAAGAAGAAGAAGTAGTAGCATTTTTTGCTAAAGAAGGTGAAGAAGTCGATTTTGATAGTTTTGAAGTGCTTGAATTTTCAAACGACTGCATCAAAATAGAAAACACTTGGGATATTTTTCAAAAAAATGAGATAGCTATTCGTGAAGATTTCGAATTGTTGACTGAAGATCGATTTTCACAACCGATACCTAAATCGGTTAACGTAATTGCACCAGAAAATATTTTTATTGAAGAAGGCGCTAAATTAGAATTTGTAACCTTAAACGCATCAACAGGTCCTATTTATATTGGTAAAAATGCTGAAATAATGGAAGGTTCTGTTATTCGAGGTCCTTTTGCTTTGTGTGAATCGGGTAGAGTGAAATTAGCTACTAAAGTATATGGCGCTACAACTGTCGGACCTCATTCTGTAATTGGTGGAGAAGTTAATAATTCGGTTTTATTTGGCTATTCTAATAAAGGTCACGATGGATTTTTAGGAAATGCCGTTTTAGGTGAATGGTGTAATATGGGTGCAGATAGCAACAATAGTAACTTAAAAAACAATTACGAAGAAGTAAAATTGTGGAGCTACGAAACAGAAAATTTTGCTAAAACAGGTTTGCAATTTTGCGGATTAATGATGGGCGACCACAGTAAATGCGGAATAAATACGATGTTTAATACGGGCACAGTTGTTGGGGTAAGTACTAATATTTTTGGAGCAGGATTTCCAAGAAATTTTGTACCAAGTTTCAGTTGGGGTGGCGCAAGTGGTTTTACAACTTATTTGACCAAAAAAGCGTTTGAAACTGCTAAAATTGTTATGGCAAGAAGAAATGTAGAATTTTCAGAGGAAGACGCTAAAATTTTAGAACACGTTTTTGAAGAAACAAAAAAATATAGAAAAGAGTAAAAAAAACGGGGTTTCAATATTGAAACCCCGTTTTATATATAATTATATTTTATAAATCAAATCCCATATTTACGCCTAATTTATCGGCAATAATTCGAGCGATTTTACTTCTTAATTCTGGAATTTTTACACTGTTAGTCACTTCACTTGTAAACGCATACATTAATAATGCTTTGGCTTCTTTTTTACCAATTCCACGTTGCTGCATATAAAACATAGCAGTTTCGTCTAGCTGCCCAATGGTACAACCGTGTGAGCATTTTACATCATCTGCGAAAATTTCTAATTGGGGTTTCGCATTAATAGTTGCTTTATCACTTAATAATATATTATTATTTTGCTGAAACGCATCTGTTTTTTGTGCTTCTTTTTCTACGAAAATTTTACCATTAAAAACACCTGTTGCGCTTCCGTCCAAAATAGTTTTATAATTTTGATGACTTTCACAATTTGGCGTCGCGTGTTGCACTAAAGTATAATGGTCAACGTGTTGTTTGTCGCCAATAATAGTAATACCTTTTAAAGTAGAATCAATATGTTCGCCTTGATGGTAGAAGTTTAAATTATTTCTGGTAATGTTTCCTCCAAAAGAAAACGTATGTACCGAAACGTGGCTGTCTTGTTTTTGAGCAATGTATGTATTGTCAATTAAATTCGCAGTTTGTAAATCATTTTGCACTTTATAATAATCAACAATAGCGCGTTTTTGTGCAAAAATTTCTGTAACCGAATTCGTTAAAACCGGGTTGCTATTTAAACTCTGGTGACGTTCTACAATTTGTACATGTGCGTTTTCGCCCACAATTATTAAATTTCGAGGCTGTGTCATTAAAGCAGCTTCAGAACCTGTTGAAAAATATAAAATTTCAATTGGTTTGTCAACCACTTTGCTCTTTGGAATATTTACATACGCACCTTCTTGAGAAAAAGCAGTATTTAATGATGTTAAACTATCATCTTTATTCGCGATTTTGTTGAAATATTCGTCAATGAACATTTTGTATTTTGGCTTGTTTAAAGCCGAGGACATTAAGCAAACATCTAAACCATCGTGTGTAGTGGATGATAAATGAGAACTGAATTTCCCGTCAATAAATACAACTTTATATGTATCCACTTCATTTAAGAAGTATTTTTTTACATCAGCAAATTCTACTGTATTTTCTTTTTTAGGAAATACACTAAAATCATTTTTTAAAATGGCATTTAACGAGGTATATTTCCAGGCTTCCTCTTTTTTAGTAGGAAAACCTTTATTTTCAAAGTGTTTTATAGCTGAAGTTCTAATATCGTGTAAATCATTGTTTACATCAGCAATTTTTTCTTCAAACGCCATAAATGACGATAGTATTTTTTCTTTTAATTCCATAATTTATGTTTATGGTTTATGGTTTTTAGTTTATAGCTGTGAGAACAATAAACAATAAACTACAAACAATTATACCAATTCGTTTTTAATCCAATCGTATCCTTTTTCTTCTAATTCTAATGCTAAAGAAGCATCGCCAGATTTCACAATTTTTCCATCCATTAACACGTGGACAAAATCTGGAATAATATAATCTAATAAACGTTGGTAGTGTGTGATTACTAAAACCGCATTGGTTTCATTTTTTAGTTTGTTCACACCATTAGCAACAATACGTAAAGCATCAATATCTAAACCAGAATCTGTTTCATCAAGAATGGCTAATTTTGGTTCTAACATCGCCATTTGAAAAATTTCATTACGTTTTTTTTCTCCACCAGAAAAACCTTCGTTAAGAGAACGTGATAAAAATTTTCTGTCAATTTCTAACAATTCTGATTTTTCACGAATTAATTTCAACATTTCATTAGCAGGCATATCTTCTTGTCCACGTGCTTTACGCGATTCATTAATAGCCGTTTTCATAAAATTTGTTACGGAAACACCAGGTATTTCAACTGGATATTGAAAAGATAAGAAAACGCCTTTGTGAGCTCTTTCTTCGGGTGCTAATTCAGAGATGTCTTCACCTTCTAAAATAATTTCACCAGCAGTTACATTGTAATTTTCGTTTCCAGCAATTATTGACGAAAGTGTACTTTTTCCAGCACCATTTGGTCCCATAATCGCGTGAACTTCTCCCGCTTTTACTTCTAAATTAATTCCTTTTAATATTTCTTTGTCTTCTACTGAAGCGTGTAAGTTTTTAATTTGTAACATTGTATGAATGTGTTTTTATTCTGATTTATATTTTGATTATCCTACGGAACCTTCTAAACTAATTTCCAATAATTTTTGAGCTTCTACTGCAAATTCCATTGGTAATTTATTTAAGACTTCTTTACTGAAACCATTTACAATTAAAGCAATTGCTTTTTCTGTTGGAATCCCTCTTTGGTTGCAATAAAATACTTGGTCTTCACCAATTTTTGATGTGGTGGCTTCGTGTTCTATTTTTGCACTAGTATTTTTACTTTCTATATATGGAAATGTATGGGCACCACAATTATTACCCATAAGTAAACTATCACATTGCGAGAAGTTTCGGGCATTATCAGCGTTTTTACTAATTTGAACCAAGCCACGGTAACTATTTTGTGATTTTCCAGCCGAGATTCCTTTTGAAATAATAGTTGATTTGGTATTTTTTCCTAAATGAATCATTTTTGTTCCCGTATCCGCTTGTTGGAAATTATTTGTAACAGCGATAGAGTAAAACTCACCAATTGAATTATCCCCTTTTAAAACACAAGATGGATATTTCCAAGTTACAGCAGAACCTGTTTCTACTTGCGTCCACGATATTTTTGCGTTTTTCTCACATAAACCTCTTTTGGTTACAAAATTGAATACTCCACCTTTACCTTCTTTATTTCCAGGATACCAGTTTTGAACGGTCGAATATTTTATTTCAGCATCGTCTAAAGCAATTAATTCTACAACTGCAGCGTGAAGTTGATTTTCATCACGACTTGGAGCTGTACATCCTTCAAGATAAGACACATAACTGCCTTCATCGGCAATTACTAAAGTTCTTTCAAACTGTCCTGTTCCTCCTTGATTGATTCTAAAATAAGTTGATAATTCCATAGGACATTTCACGCCTTTTGGAATATAACAAAAACTTCCATCAGAGAAAACGGCTGAATTTAAAGCGGCGTAAAAATTATCTTTTTGTGGTACAATAGTTCCTAAATATTTTTTCACTAATTCGGGATGTTCTTGAATAGCTTCGGAAATAGGACAAAAAATAATTCCTTTTTCGCCTAATGTTTTTTTGAATGTAGTAGCCACTGAAACAGAATCAACAACAATATCCATTGCTACATTATTCATTTTTTTCTGCTCGTCAATAGAAATCCCAAGTTTTTTGTACATTTCTAATAACTCTGCATCAACATCATCTAATGTTTTATTTGGATCCGATTTTTTTGGTGCCGAATAATAGGCAATAGCTTGAAAATCTGGTTTTGTATACTTAACATTTGCCCATTCTGGTTCTTCCATTTGTTTCCAAGTGGCGAATGCTTCTAAACGCCAATCGGTCATCCATTGTGGTTCGTTTTTCTTTTTTGATATAGCACGAACAATGTCTTCATTTAAACCAACAGGAAACGTTTCCGATTCTAATTCAGTATAAAATCCGTATTCGTATTCTTTATTTTCTAATTCGACTTTTAAATCGTCTTCTGTGTATTTACTCATTTTTTTATCTAAAAGATCTAAAAGATCTAAAAATCTAAAAAATTTATTAAACTATTTAATATAGCTAATTTATTTTTTTCGAATTATAGATTTTTTTGATTTAGTTTATCTTGTTTTTCTAAGTTTTTTAAATATTTTATGTAATTCCCTAATTGTTTTGAAATTTCTAAAACATTATTTTATATTCATAATAATTGTCATTATTTATGTATTCTAATGACAATAAAAAATTAAACATATTTCTACATTCTCCTGCTGATCCTTTTGAAAAATATAAAAATCTAATTAATTCTTTTTTCGTTTCCCGTTCAAAACCCTCCGCAATGTTGTTAGATATTGATAAGGCAGCTCTTTGTAATTGGTCTTTCAAACCGTAATCTTTAGCAATTTTTTCATCTGATAATATCAATTTATAAACTTTTACACCAAATTGTAAAGCTTTTTGATAAACTTCCATTTCTTCAAATGAATTGTACTTTGCCATTTTTTGAATTTTTTAGATTGTTCCCTTTTTTAGATTCTGTTAAAGCGAAAAACTTTCCCCGCACCCACACGTTCTTTGTGCATTAGGATTGTTAAAAACAAATCCTTTTCCGTTTAAGCCTCCTGAGAATTCTAAAATAGTTCCAGCTAAATATAAAAATGATTTTTTTTCAACAGCAATTTTAACATTACTATCTTCGAAAACTTTATCATTTTCGCCTAACTCTTTATCAAATTTTAATTCATAAGAAAGTCCAGAACAACCGCCACTTTTTACACCAACACGGACATAATCAGTTGCAGCATCAAAACCTTCTTCTTTCATCATATCAATAATTTTTTTACTTGCAGATTCAGATACTTTTATCATAACTTAGTTATTAATTATATTTGTTACGTATTCCTTATTTTGATTTTGTCTAAATTAACTCTGCAAAGATAAACCATAAAAAACTTTTTACAAGGTTTGATAACATTTTTATAACTTATATTTTCATAGTTTTCTTTTATTGAAAATTTTGTAATTTGGCAAAAAATATAAATTATGAAATTATATCCAATAGAAGCCGGGAATTTCAAGTTAGATGGCGGTGCTATGTTTGGTGTTGTTCCCAAAACAATATGGAATAAAACCAATCCTGCTGATGCTAATAATTTAATAGATATTGCTGCCAGATGTTTGCTAATTGAAGACGGAAATAAGCTTACATTAATAGATACCGGAATGGGAAATAAACAATCCGATAAATTTTTTGGCTATTATTCTCTTTGGGGCGACGAAAGTTTAGACAAATCATTAGCTAAATATGGATTTCATAAAGATGATATCACAGATGTTTTTATGACGCATTTACACTTTGACCATTGTGGTGGTTCTGTAAATTGGAATCACGACAAAACAGGTTATGAAGTGGCTTTTAAAAATGCAAACTTTTGGACAAATAAAAACCATTTGGAATGGGCAACTCAAACTAATTCTCGTGAAAAAGCTTCTTTTTTAAATGAAAATATTTTGCCAATGCAAGAAAGCGGTCAGTTGAAATTTATAAATCGTACTGAGGGTGATTTTTTAACTACTTCAGAATTAGATTTTGGCATCTTTTTTGCTGATGGACATACCGAAAAACAAATGCTTCCGCATATTAATTATAAAGGAAAAACCATTGTTTTTTGTGCTGATTTATTGGCCACAGCTGGACACATTCCTATTCCATATGTTATGGGATACGATACCAGACCGCTTTTAACTATGGACGAAAAAGCAAAATTTATGAATGCAGCTGCAGAAAATAATTACTATTTGTTTTTAGAGCACGATGCACACAATCAAATTATAACTGTAGAAAAAACAGAAAAAGGGGTAAGATTAAAAGAAGTATTTAGATGTGAAGATATCTTTTAGTACTTTATATATGTAACAAACCCTTTGAAATACTTACTAATTATCAAATTAAATAAAATTATACGAATATGAAAATTCAATTTAAACCTTTATATCTATCTCTTGCCTTAGCGCTTGTTTTATCTGGATGCGGATCTGCTAAAATGGTTTCAACTCCGGTTGAGAATATTGATAGAATGCCTTTAAAAACAACTCCTTTAAAAGAAAAAGACTTGCAGCGTTGGAGTCATTTAGATTTAGTGAAAGACACCGTACCAGGTATGAGTGTGGATAAAGCGTATGCTGAAGTATTAAAAGGGAAAAAAGGAACGAAAGTGATTGTTGGAATTGTAGATTCTGGTGTAGATATTAATCACGAAGATTTAAAATCGGTTATTTGGACCAATCCAAAAGAAATTGCTGGAAATAATATTGATGATGATAAAAATGGGTATATAGATGATATTCATGGTTGGAATTTTTTAGGAGATGCTGTTCATGAGCAATTAGAAATGACACGTATTGTAAAAAAAGGTCCAAATACTCCTGATTATGAAAGAGCAAAAGCAAAATTAGAAGAAGATATTAAAGGATTGCAACAAGATAAGCAGCAATTAGATATGATTTTAAACGCTGAAAAAGCTATTAAATCACATCTTAAAAAAGATAACTTTACTTTAGAGGAAGTTAAAAAAATTGATACTAAAGATCAAGGTTTGTTACAAGCAAAAGCAATGTTTTCTCAGTTTTTAACAGGAATGACTAAAGCTGATTTTGATAAAGAAATTATTGATTTTAAAGACCATGTTTATGGGCAATTAAATTATAATTTGAATGTAGAATACGATGGTAGAAATATAGTAGGTGACAATCCGGATGATATTAAAGATACAAAATACGGTAACAATAATGTAGTGGGTCCAGAGCCAAAAGAAGCAAAACATGGTACACATGTTGCGGGTATTGTGGCGCAAGTAAGAGGTAATAAAAAAGGTGGCGATGGAGTAGCAAGCTCTGTTGTTTCAATTATGGCAGTTCGAGCGGTTCCTGATGGTGATGAATACGATAAAGATATTGCTTTAGGAATTCGTTATGCAGTAGATAATGGTGCAAAAGTAATCAATGGTTCTTTTGGGAAATATTTTTCTCAAAACAAAGAATGGGTTATAGATGCCATAAAATATGCGGCATCTAAAGACGTACTTGTAGTAATTGCTGCAGGAAACGAATCATATGATTTAGATGTAACGAATAAATATCCAAATGACACGTATGATAACTCACCAGAATATGCTAATAACGTTTTAATTATTGGCGCACTTTCTCCAGATTATGGATCTAAAATGGTAGCTTCTTTTTCAAATTATGGAAAAAATAATGTTGATATTTTTGCACCAGGTGAAAAAATTTACGCAACCACTCCTTTAAATACTTATGAATATTTACAAGGTACTTCAATGGCTTCTCCAAACGTGGCGGGTGTTGCTGCATTAATTCGTGCTTATTACCCAAGTTTAACTGCCGTTCAGGTGAAACAAATTATTATGGAGAGTGGAACATCGTTAAAAAATATGATTTCTGTAGGTGAAGATAAAAAGAAGGTTAACTTTTCTGAAGTGTCTAAATCTGGAAAAATAGTAAATGCATATAATGCTTTGTTATTAGCTGAAAAAATGACTAAAAAATAAAACATCAAAAACATACAGTAACCACAAAGAGATACGTAGTCGTTTATCTTTGTGGTTTTCTTTTTACATAATACAGTTACAAATGAAAAATACATTTAAACACTTTTTAATTCTTTTAACAGGAATTTCTTTTGCACAAAACAATCCAAATTCAGGGTATTGGCAACAACATATTGATTATAAAATGAATGTGAATATGGATGTGAAAAAATACCAATATAAAGGAAATCAAGAACTAATTTATACAAATAATTCACCTGATACGTTGAAGAAAGTCTTCTTTCATTTGTATCCAAATGCGTTTCAACCAGGAAGTGCTATGGATATGCGTTTGCAAACTATTTCGGATCCAGACAAACGAATGGTTCGTAAGTTTACAAAAGATGCAAAAGAAATAAAAGAAAGTAGAATAAGTACTTTGCAACCAAACGAAATTGGATATTTGTTGGTTTCAAATTGCAAACAAAATGGTGTGTCAGCTCAAAGTAGAGTAGTAGGGACTATTTTAGAAGTTACTTTGCCCCAAGCAATTTTACCTAAATCGGCAACCACATTCACTTTAGATTTTGAAGGACAAGTACCATTA
>Ga0208595_1000198_pt1 | contig 23316 bp, 21 predicted proteins | sample LakMenEpi28Jun11_FD_150742 | JGI IMG/M metagenome (GOLD analysis project Ga0208595, IMG submission 150742) | Freshwater microbial communities from Lake Mendota, WI - 28JUN2011 deep hole epilimnion (SPAdes) | ecosystem: Environmental > Aquatic > Freshwater > Lake > Epilimnion/Euphotic zone ...
CCTTTTGGCTCCTGTAACCCAAAACAACAAAACCATTTCCCTAGCCGAAATGTTCATTCAAGACAAAAAGTGGCGCGAGAAATGGGAAGAAAAACCAAAGTTAAAAGATTTACAATTCCTACCGAATGCCGACAAGACCAAATTCACCCGAGCCCAAGACAGCATTTTTGGTGTGATTTATGACAATTTATCTAAAAACGCCCTTGTTGTAGAGCAAAAAGATAAAAAAGTAGCCATTGGAACCATAACTTTAAAAGGCACTAACGAATACTTTGCCCAACAATTTACCTTAGCTCTAACCAATACCGTTATCGATTTTTACATTGAAACCAAGAGCAAACGCGCGAAGGAAAACATGGACATCTTGGTACGTCAAACGGATTCCATTCGTGGGGAGCTAAATGGCGCCATTACTGGAGTAGCCGTAGCCAACGATAATACGTTCGGACTCAACCCAGCGCTAAACGTAAAACGTGTACCTTCAGCCAGACGACAAGTAGACGTGCAAGCTAATACGGCCATTTTAACTGAATTAGTAAAACAAGCCGAGTTAGCTAAAGTAACCCTACGTAAAGAAACCCCACTAATACAAGTTATCGACCAACCTATTTTACCCTTACCAAAGGAAAAATTTGGAAAAGTAAAAGGAATTCTATTAGGCGGTATCTTAGCTGGTTTTTTAACTGTTTTAGGATTGATTGTGAGAAGGATTTTTAAAGAAATTGCGGGGAGTTAATTTGATAATTTGAAGATTTGAAAATTCGTTGTTCAATATAATTATAAGTGAAAAGTAGCAAAGTAGCAAAGTGGCAAAGATCGCTCATTCCTTCATTCGCTACTCCGCTAATTAAGTAATTCCAAAATCGTCACTTCGAGTGTTTTTTATAAAATTGCCCAAGCTATTTTGTAAAAAATGTATCGAGAACAACTAAAAATAATTAGTCAATTAGACAATGTGCCAATGAGTCAATTTGATAATTTGAAGATTTGAAGATTTGAACCTATTTGCATCAGAATAAAACAAAACTTTACTTAAAACAATTGATTAAAGATAAAATAATATACCAACCTAATCATCATTTAGAATCATCTATAGAAGTATGGATTGAAGATGAAACCGTCTGGCTAACACAAGCTCAGATGGTGAACCTTTTCGAATCTACCAAACAAAATATTAGTCTTCATATTAATAATGTTTTTAAAGAAAAAGAACTTCAAGTCGATTCAGTTGTCAAGGAATACTTGACTACTGCTTCTGATGGGAAAAGGTATAAAACAAAGTTCTATAATCTTGATGTTGTCATTTCAGTTGGCTACCGAGTAAAATCGATTCGTGGGACTCAATTTAGAATATGGGCTAACTCTATATTAAAAAGCTACTTGCTAAAAGGATATGCCGTACATAATAGACTAGAACAGTTAGAGCGAAAAATGGAGCAACATGACCAACAACTAGAAGAACTCATTCAAGTAGCTTTACCACCAAAAGAAGGCGTTTTTTTTGAAGGGCAAATTTTTGATGCGTATCAGTTGATTACTTCAATAATTAAAAAAGCAAAAAAGTCGATAATACTTATAGATAATTATATTGACGAAACCGTTTTAACACTCTTATCAAAAAGGAAAAAAGGAGTTAAGGCAACTGTTTATACAAAGGATATTTCAAAACAACTAGAATTGGACATTAATAAGTATAATGCACAATATGAGGCTATTCAAGTTTTACAATTTACAAAAGCACACGATCGTTTTTTAATCATAGATGAACAAGAACTATATTTTATCGGCGCATCAATTAAAGATTTAGGAAAAAAATGGTTTGCCTTTTCTAAAATTAATATTGACGCTAATTATTTGTTAGATAAGTTAAAGTAAAAAGTTTATACTCACTTATATGCCTTATATGGTTTAAAATTAAACAATGTGCCGATTTGAAGATTCGTTAGAGAAGCCGGTATTATCGAAAAGTACGGTTCAGGAATACAACGCATTACAAATGCTTTTATTAGTTATGGATTACAAGAACCTGTTTTTGAAGAGTTTCAAAACGGTTTTAGAGTCACAGTTTTTAATAATTCTAATAACAACACTAATGATCACGGTATAAATGAGGGATTAAATGAGGGATTAAATTCCATGTTAACTGCAATAATTCAAAACCCAGGCATACAAGCGAAACAATTATCGGATAAATTAGAAGCTAGACCACTAAAAACAATTGAACGGCAAATAAAAAGTTTAACAGATAAGGGACATATAGAAAGAAAAGGAAGCAAAAAAACAGGCGGATATTGGCCGGTGAAGAATTAGTCAATGTCCCAATTAGTTAATCCGCAAATCCGCATATACGCAAATCCGCATATACGCATCAATAACATATTCGCCTTAAAAAAATGAAAACCTTTTATTTCGAAAAACTAGACGTTTGGCAAAAAGCAAGAGTATTTGTGAAAAATATTTATGAGTTGACCGCTGAATTCCCAACAGAAGAAAAATATGGAGTAATAAGTCAATTAAGAAGAGCTTCACTAAGTATTACAGCAAATATAGCTGAAGGCATGTCAAGAAATACTGAGAAAGACAAAGCAAGATTTATTAATTTGGCCTTCAGTTCAGCAATTGAAGTAATTAACTTCCTTATTTTAACACAAGATTTGGGTTTTTTAAGCGAAGAAAAATATTTTAAACTAAGAGAACAAATAGAAGAAATTACCAACAAGTTAAATAGTTTGTATAGTAAATTTGATAAGTAAGCATATCCGCAAATTCGCAAATCTGCATATACGCAAATTCGCAAATTCGCAAATCCGCAAATCCGCAAATCCGCAAATCCGCAAATCCGCAAATCCGCAATTAATATAAACATGAAAAAAGCCATCATAGTATCCGGATATTTCAACCCCATCCACAAAGGCCATATTGAATATTTCAATAATGCCAAAGCCTTGGGCGATTACCTAATTGTAATTGTCAATAACGACAAACAACGGGCTTTAAAAGGCAGTAAAGAATTCCAATTAGAAGACGAACGTGTATTTATCGTGTCGAACATCAAAAGTGTAGACCAGGTATTTCTTTCCATTGATGAAGACCGCACCGTTTGTGCTACCATACAACACATACACGAACAATTACACCACGAGTACCAACTGGCTTTTGCCAATGGCGGCGACCAAAACAACAATTCCATCCCAGAAGTACCAGTTTGTCAAGAATTTGGAATTGAATTACTGGATGGATTAGGTGATAAAATTCAATCGTCAAGTTGGTTGTTGAAATAAATTATTATGAAAGTAGGAATAACCTTTAGTGCTTTTGATTTATTACATGCAGGTCATGTAAAAATGTTAGAAGATGCCAAACAACAATGTGAGTATTTAATCTGTGGCTTACAAACCGACCCAACGATTGATCGCCCTGAAAAAAACAAGCCAGTACAGTCAGTAGTTGAACGATACATTCAATTGAAAGCTTGCAAACACGTAGATGAAATTGTACCCTATGCTTCGGAACAAGATTTAGAGGACATTTTGCGTGCTTTTAAACTAGATGTGCGTATTGTGGGGGAAGAATACAAAGACAAAGAGTTTACCGGAAGAACCTATTGTGAAGAAAATGGAATTGAATTATATTTCAACAAACGTAATCATCGTTTTTCAAGTAGTGGTTTGAGAAAAGAGGTAATTAATAATATTAAATAGATTTAATGTCCTCAATAAAAAAAAATTTTTTCTACAATATAATTCTTTCAGTAACGCAAGTTTTATTTCCGTTAATTACATTTTCATATGTAGCTAGAGTTATTGAGCCTGTTGGGATTGGTACTGTTTCATTTGTAGAAAGTATTTGCAGGTATGCAATATTAATAGCCGCTTTGGGTATTCCAGTTTATGGAGTTAGAGAAGTTGCAAAATTAAAAGATGATAAAGAAAAATTAAGCAAATTGTGTAGTGAATTATTGATAATCCATTTTGTAGCGACACTTTTTATATCACTTATTTATATAATTACGGTTTTTAGTATAGCAAAATTAAATAATAACTTGGATTACTATTTACTGGGGCTAATGATGGTTTTTTCCAATATATTTATCATGGAATGGTACTTTCAAGGAATTGGAGATTTTAAATTTATTACATTAAGAACTTTAATTGTTAGAATAATAACAACAATTTCAGTCTTTTTTCTTGTAACCAATTCTAACGAGGGGATTAATTTTTTTTTATTAATAGTACTTACCAATATTATTAATGGGATAATAAATTTTTGGCATGCAAAAAGAAGTTTAAATCTTAGTTTATCATTTGATTTAAAAAAACACTTAATACCATTAATTTTAATTTTCAGCACTACAGTTTTTAGTACAATCTATGTATTATTAGACACTATTTTTTTAGGTTTTATTTCTAATGATATAGCGGTAGGATTATACTCTTTAACTTTAAAAATAAGTAAAATACCAATTTTCGTTATTGGTTCACTCTCAACTGTTCTAATTCCAGTACTTTCAAAAAAAATTGCAGATAAAAATCATTTTGAATTCAAAAGATTGATTGCTAAATCTATAAATTTTGTTATAGTATTTTCATTACCTGCAATAATGTTATTTATATCTATTCCAAGAGAATTAATTTTAGTATTTGCGGGAAAAGAATTCCTTAATGCGGAATTAACACTTAAAATTTTAAGCCCACTTGTATTAATTATAAGTTTAATTTATGTATTTGGATTTCAAATAATCACTTCTTTCTCAAAGGATAAATATTTAACATATTCTGTTTTTTTTGGTTCGATAGCCAGTATTTCACTGAATATTTTTTTAATTCCTATATTGAATGAAAATGGCGCAGCTATCAGTAATTTAGTTGCTGAATTAATTGTTTTGTTTTTTACAATTTATTTTTCCAAAAAGTTAATAGAAATTAATTTTAATAAAAAATTATTTTTTTTAAATATTATTTATGTTTTACCAATTTACTTTATTGCTAATTTTTCTAGATCAATAACAACAAGCCCCATATTAATTATTATTTTAACATTTTTATTTTCAGCTTTATATTTTATTTTTTATCAAGTTTTTTGTTTAAAAAATGAAATTATAAATGACATAAAAATACATATAAATAATCTGTTACATAAATTATTTTAAGTTGAGGATTTTAAATATAAATAAGCTTCAAAAAACACTATTATTTTTATTTTATTTAACTATCATTTTTTCTGGTCTAAATAAAATAATTGGAATATTTTATATTGTTTTCCCAATAATTTTAATATTACTATTACTATTATTAAATGGATTTATAATTCATAAAAGTTTTTTGATTTTTCTAATGATATTTTTATTGCCAATTATACCAACATTATTTGATGAAGATATTTCAAATCCGATAAAAATCTATGCAATTGGTCGCTATTCATTTTGTCTTTTTGCATTAATACCTTTTCATTTTAAAAAAAACAAAATAGAAACATCAATTTTTGAGAATATTTATGTTTCTATAATAATTATGGGTGGATTAAGTTTACTTTACCAAGTAATTTTTGGACCAATTGTAGGTTTAGCAGAGCCAGGGGAAAGAGTTGGATTGGTCAGATATTCTACTTTAATGGGAAGTATCACAGTTTTTTCAGTTGCACAACCATTAGCTTTGGGATTCGTACTTAAAAATTATTTAGGTTTTAAAAAAACTATATTGAGTATAGTATTAATTTCGCTTGGATTGTTATCATTGAGCAAAACAGTATTGGCAGGCGATATATTAGTAATTTTAATCTATACTTTATTTAACATTAAGTTTAACATTAAAATATTTTTTAAATTGGTAAAAAATGTATTAATATTAATTTTATTAATACTTCTTGTTTATTCTATAATTAAAGGCACAATACTTGACGAGTATTTTTGTAATATTTTTGAGTATTTTAAAGTTGTATTTGGTATTAATGACAAGGCTTTGGGTGCAGGACAAAACGAGTCAATTAGTGAAAATTCAAGCATTCGGTTTTTAGAGTATTCAATCCCTTCTATGAAAGCATTGTATCTTGATAATGGAATTATTGGTTTTTTTTTCGGGGGGGGATTATATTATTTAGGCAATGCTGTATTGCCATTTTCTGAGGCAAATATTGACATGCCACATGTTAATTATATTGATTTTTTAGTATCCGGGGGTGGTATTATGTTGATTGGAATGATTTTTTTCATAGTAAGAAAAACTTATAATATAATTAAGCAAAAAAAATATCATTATCTTACAATATATCTATTTACATTTTTTGTTTTATTTACTTCGAGTTCATTTCATTTTCACCCAGCAAGTTCGATTATTTTTTACATGCTTTTTTTTAAAAATAAGATTTAATATGGTTTCAATAATTATTCCAACATATTGGAAAAGAGTACAATTAGCCTTCCAACATGCTAATATAATTAGCAAATATAATTGCTTTAAAAACAATGATTTTGAAATTATTATCATTGACACAAGTGAGAAAGATTTCATAAATATTGAAAATATAAATAACATTAATTATTATAATTTAGATTTAAAAACCCAAAATTCATTATGTTTAAAAAGAAACTTTGGGGCAAGTAAATCAAATGGTAAAATTTTAATTTTTTTGGATGATGATGTATTACCTGATATTAATTATTTTAATTTTGTTATGATGAATTTAGGACCAAATCAAGTCATATGTGGTAATATTTTCTTTCCAATTGAACGAGTTAATGAGCTACCTTTAGTTAGATATAAAGAATCAAGACACAGAATAGTTGAGCAAAGATATATTAAAAATGGGTACTTGAAATATAATAACTTTGTAGCAATGTGTTTTGCAATTAATAAAAATAATTTTTTTCATTTTGATGTTAACTTTAATAAATATGGATTTGAAGATATAGATTATGGTAGACAACTTGAAAATAGAAAAGCAAAAATAACACTTTGTTTAGAGTCTAAGGTTTTTCATTACGAAGAGACAAACTCACTTTTTGATTATAAGAAAAAATTATACTCTTGTAGTAGATATATGTTTCCATATTACAATAAAAAATATAAAGATTTAAAAATAATTTCAATAATTATACTTGTTTTAATAGGAATATTAGCTAAATTATTTAATAAAATCTCTTTAAAAATTACAAATTATCTTCTTCACAAGAATATAATTAATAGTGTTTACTTTTTTCAAATTATTGTTTTTGCAGAAGGATATTTAGATTATATTATATTTGATTTATTAAATAAAAACCCAAAAAAGAATAATGAATTTATTTAAAAACAATACCCTTCTTATAACAGGAGGCACAGGTTCATTCGGACATGCGGTTTTAAATCGTTTTTTGCATACCAACCACTTTAGCGAAATTCGTATTTTTTCTCGTGATGAGAAAAAACAAGATGATATGCGCAACCAATTAAAAAATGATAAACTCAAATTTTACATTGGTGATGTTCGTGATTACAATAGTGTAGAACGTGCCATGCGTGGTGTAGATTATGTATTCCATGCCGCTGCATTAAAACAAGTGCCTTCTTGTGAATTTTTTCCATTAGAAGCTACCAAAACGAATGTTTTGGGTACTCAAAATGTGATTGATGCAGCAGGAGCCAATAAAGTCAAGAAGGTGATTTGTTTGAGTACGGACAAAGCAGCTTATCCTATTAATGCTATGGGCATTTCTAAAGCATTAATGGAAAAAGTGGCGGTAGCGGCTTCAAGAAATTTAAAACATACTACAGTTTGTTTAACTCGTTATGGCAATGTAATGGCTTCTCGAGGATCTGTAATTCCTCTGTTTTTAAAGCAAATTCAAGAAGGGAATCCAATTACAATAACCGATCCTAAAATGACTCGTTTTTTAATGTCATTAGAAGAAGCGGTGGAGTTGGTATTATTTGCTTTTGAACACGGTAATCCAGGTGATTTGTTTGTCAATAAAGCACCTGCAGGTACCATTGGTGATTTAGCTCAAGCATTGAAAGAATTATGTAATGCTAATACTGAAATCAAAATTATTGGAACGCGACACGGTGAAAAGTTATACGAAACGTTGTGTACACGAGAAGAAATGGTAAAAGCGGAAGACATGGGTGATTTTTATAGAATTCCTGCAGATAACCGAGATTTGAATTATGCACAATATTTTTCAGAAGGAGAGCAGGATGTTTCCTTAATTGAGGATTATCATTCGCACAATACTACACAACAGGATGTAGAAGGGATGAAGCAATTGTTATCAAAGTTGCCCTTAATTCGAAAAGAAATTTTTGGTGAAGAGGTAACGCAAATGCCAGGATAATTAGTTAATGAAACCTACTTTAATTTCAGGTAATTGCTATCAAGACCAACGAGGACAATTATTTTACAACAATGATTTCGACACGTCAAGCATTAAAAGAATGTATGTTATAGAAAATCATTCGGTTGATTTTATTAGAGCTTGGCAAGGACATAAAATTGAACAACGCTGGTTTAGTGCTGTGCAAGGAAGTTTCAAAATTCAATTGATTGCTATTGACAATTGGGAAAAACCTAATGATTCATTACCAAGATTAGAATATATTTTAAAATCAGAAACACTTGATGTTTTGCACGTTCCTGCTGGTTATATAAGTAGTATACAGGCACTAGAAGAAAAATCAAAATTAGTGGTTATGTCGGATTATCACATAGGAGAAATAAGAGATGAATTTAGATACCCAACGGACTACTTTATAAAAGAATAGATGTTAAAAATAGGAATAACAGGACAAGCAGGATTTGTAGGAACGCATTTATTCAACACCCTTGGATTACATCCAGAGGAGTTTGAAAGAATACCTTTTAATAAAGACTATTTTTCAGATCAGCAACAACTTGAAAAATTTGTAAAGCAGTGCGATGTGATTGTTCATCTAGCAGCTATGAATCGACATAATAATCCAAAAGTAATTTATGATACGAATATTGGGTTAGCTCAAAAGTTAGTAAATGCATTAGAGTGTACTCAAACTAAGGCGCATGTATTATTTTCATCTTCAACCCAAGAAGAAAGAGACAATGAATATGGGAAATCAAAAAAAGCGGCGCGCGAATTGTTATACAATTGGTCACAAGAATCAGGCGGAAAATTTACAGGTTTGATTATTCCCAATGTATTCGGTCCATTTGGACATCCTAATTACAATTCGGTTATTGCTACTTTTTGCCATCAATTAGCACATAATGATATACCAACTGTAGCAGTTGATGGCGAGTTGAAGTTAATTTATGTTGGTGAACTAGTAGAAGCAATAGTGTCTGAAATCAGGAGTTCAAAAAGTCAAGCCGAAATGGTAGTTCCATATACTGCAACATCAAAGGTGTCAGACATTTTAACTTTATTAGAAAAATACAAATCAGAATATCAAGAAAAGGGGATTATACCTTTTATTGCCACTACTTTTGAATTGAATTTGTTCAATACGTTCCGCTGTTATATGGACATCAAAAACCATTTTCCCGTATCCTTTTTAGAACATACAGATGAAAGAGGTTCATTTGTAGAAATAATTCGTTTAGGAGTAGGAGGACAGATTTCCTTTTCTACAACTGTTCCAGGTATTACTAGAGGAAATCATTATCATACTAGAAAAATTGAACGTTTTGCAGTAATCAAAGGAAAAGCTTTAATTCAATTAAGACGCATTGGAACAGATGAAGTATTAGATTTTTATCTAGATGGAGATGCTCCTTCTTATGTTGACATGCCTATATGGTATACTCATAATATTAAAAATATAGGGGATGAGGTACTGTATACCAATTTTTGGATTAATGAATTTTATGACCCAAACAATCCTGATACTTATTTTGAAAATGTATAATTGAAATTCTTTTTAAGAATTAATTAATATTGAAATGAAAGAAAAATTAAAAGTAATGACGGTTGTAGGAACCCGTCCAGAGATAATTCGATTGTCAAGGGTAATGGCTGCTTTAGATAATTCAGAAGCCATTGAACATATTATAGTTCATACAGGTCAGAATTATGATTATGAGCTAAACCAAATCTTTTTTGACGATTTAAATATTAGGAAACCAGACTTTTTTTTAAACGCAGCTGGAGCAACAGCAACAGAAACGGTTGGACAAATACTGATAAAAATCGATCCATTGTTAGCTAGTGAGCTGCCGGATGCTTTTTTAGTTTTAGGAGACACCAATAGTTGTTTGTGCGCGATACCCGCTAAAAAACGTCACATTCCAATTTTCCACATGGAAGCAGGAAACCGCTGTTTTGACCAGCGAGTTCCAGAAGAAACCAATCGTAAAATCGTAGACCATGTTTCTGATATTAATTTGACATATAGTTCTATAGCCAGAGAATATTTACTTCGTGAAGGATTGCCTGCTGATAGAATCATTAAAACGGGTTCGCCAATGTATGAGGTATTACATCACTATCTGCCTGAAATAAATAAGTCAGCAGCGTTGGAAAAATTAAATTTAGAAGCCCATCAATATTTTGTAGTCTCAGCCCATAGAGAAGAAAATATCAACAGTGAAAAAAACTTTAAAGGGTTAATGGACAGTTTGAATTTAATTGCTGAAAAATATGATTATCCAATTATTGTAAGCACACATCCACGTACGCGTAACATGATAGATTCTAAACAGATTAAAATGCATCCAAAAGTACAGTTTTTAAAACCAATGGGTTTTAATGATTATAATGCATTGCAAATGAAATCATTTGCGGTATTATCGGATAGCGGGACTATTTCAGAAGAATCTTCTACGCTAAATTTTCCTGCATTGAATATTCGTGAAGCGCATGAAAGACCAGAGGCTATGGAAGAAGCATCGGTAATGATGGTTGGATTAAATCCAGAACGTATTATGCAAGGATTAGTACAACTTCAATCACAGAAAAGAGGAGCTGAACGCAATTTTAGACCTGTAGCTGACTATTCTATGCCAAATGTATCAGAAAAAATGGTGCGTATCATTTTGAGTTACACGGATTACATCAAACGAACAGTTTGGAGCGAATAAATTATGAGAGTACTCTTCTTAACAATGGTTAAAATTAGTTCCTTTGATGAAAGAGGAATTTATACAGATTTACTACGTAAATTTCACAGTGAAGGACACGAAGTCAATGTGGTTTGCCCAATAGAAAGAAGAGAAAACAAGAATACCTTTATTTTAGAAGAAGACAAAGGAAAAATCCTGAATGTAAAAACATTTAATCTTCAGAAAACAAATATCATTGAAAAAGGTTTAGGGATTTTAGCAATTGAGTACCAATTTCTTTCAGCAATTAAGAAATATTATTCAAATGTTAAATTCGATCTGATTTTATATTCAACTCCACCAATTACTTTTTCAAAAGTTATAAATTATATAAAAAAAAAAGATGGTGCATATTCATATCTACTTTTAAAGGATATTTTTCCGCAAAATGCAGTAGACATGAAAATGATAAAAAAGGATAGTCTAATTCATAAAATTTTCTTAAGAAAAGAAAAAAAATTATATCAATTATCAGACGCTATAGGTTGTATGTCTCAAGCAAATGTAGATTTCGTTATTAAACATAATCCGGAAATAAATCATTTAAAAGTAGAAATTAATCCAAATTCTATTGAGCCAATTGAAAGAGTATATTCGAATGCTGAAAAGGAAAAGATAAGAGTGAAATATCACGTACCTATAAATAAAAAAGTGTTAGTTTACGGTGGAAATTTGGGTAAACCCCAGGGATTAGAATTTTTGTTGCAAACTATAGAAAAATCAACTAATCAAGAGGCGTATTTTTTAGTTATTGGTGATGGTACAGAGTATAATAAAATAGATAGTTGGTTTAGGAAACACAAACCGACAAATGCAAAATTATTAAAAAGACTACCAAAAGAAGATTATGATATTTTGTTGGCTGCTTGTGATATAGGTTTAATTTATTTGCATCCCGATTTTTTAATACCTAATTTTCCGTCCCGATTGTTATCCTATTTAGAAATGAAAATGCCAGTAATAGCCGCAACAGATAGTAATACAGACATTGGATACATAATTGAAATGGCTAAATGTGGGTTTAAAGTGCTGTCAGGCGATACGAAAAAAATGAATCAAGTCATTGCTGAATTGATTGATAATAATAAAATTGAAATCATGGGTAATCATGCATGGAGTTTATTGCAATCAAATTATGTAGTTGATTATTCCTATCAATTAATTATTAATAAGATTAATTAATGTATAAAACCTTTATAAAAAGATTTTTAGATTTTAGTATTGCTTTAATTGGATTGGTTTTAATTCTTCCATTGTTTATTTTAGTTATTGTTGGGTTATTTTTTGCCAACCAAGGTAAACCTTTCTTTTTTCAAATACGCCCAGGTAAAAAAGGGCAACTATTTAAAATAATAAAGTTCAAGACCATGAATGATAAAAAAGATAATGAAGGAAATTTATTGTCTGATGCAGAGAGATTGACTAAAATAGGTGCTTTTGTCCGAAAGACTTCTTTAGATGAAATCCCACAATTATTGAATGTGATAAAAGGAGATATGAGTTTGATAGGGCCAAGACCTTTATTACCCGAATATTTACCGCTATATAATGATTTTCAAAATAAAAGACACGAGGTAAAACCAGGTATAACAGGTTGGGCGCAAGTTAATGGAAGAAACGCAATAAGTTGGCAACAAAAATTTGAATATGATGTCTGGTATGTTGAAAATGTGTCATTTTTATTAGATTTAAAAATACTTTATCAAACAATAAAAAAAGTGTTTAAAAGAGAAGGTATAACCGCTGAAAATTCAGTTTCAGCAGAAGCATTTAAGGGAAATAGTTTATGAAAAAAATTGCAATTATTGGAGCAGGCGGTTTTGGCAGAGAAGTAAAAATGTTAATTGACCAAATAAATCATAATGAAAAACAGTACGAATTTATTGGGTTTTATGATGATAATGTTGAAAGCGAAAAAATAATTAATGGATTTAAAGTATTAGGTTCTATTAATGAACTTCTACAAATTGATTATAATTTAGAACTTGTAATTTCAATAGCAGATCCAAAGATTAAAAAGAAAATCTATGAAACATTAAATTATAATCATTTTTTAAGTTTCCCTACATTAATTCATCCCAATGTGTTAATTGGAACAGATGAAGTAAATATTGGATATGGATGTATTATTTGTGCATCAAATATTATAACTGTGAATGTTTCTATTGGAAATTTTGTAATATTAAATTTAGGCTGTACTGTTGGACACGACACAAAAATTGGTGATTATAGTTCATTTATGCCATCTGTAAATATATCTGGAGAGGTAATCATAGAAAATTCAGTATATGTAGGAACAGGAGCTAAAATAATTAATTTATTAACCATTGGTAATTCAACTATCGTTGGAGCTGGTGCTGTTGTTTCGAAAAGTTTGCCAGAAAAATGTACCGCAGTTGGAATTCCTGCTAAACCAATTAAATATCATGAATAACTCAAAAATATGGCTTTCCTCTCCACATATGGGAGGTACGGAACAACACTACATTCAAGATGCATTTGATGCCAATTGGGTAGCACCATTAGGTCCTAATGTAAATGGTTTAGAACAAGACTTAGAAAATTATTTGGGGGATAATGCTCACGTAGGCGCTTTAAGTTCAGGAACAGCTGCTATACATTTAGGGTTGATTTTATTAGGTGTGCAAGCGGGTGATGAGGTTATTTGTCAAAGCATGACTTTTTCGGCTTCGGCAAATCCAATTTTATATTTAGGAGCAACACCTGTTTTTATAGATAGCGAGGCACAAACTTGGAACCTTTGTCCGTTAGCTTTAGAAGCTGCAATCATTGACAGAATAAAAAAGGGTAGAAAACCTAAAGCAATTATTGCCGTACATTTATACGGAGTTCCGTATCAAATAGTATCAATTAGAGAAGTTGCTGATAAATATACTATTCCAATTCTTGAAGATAGCGCAGAAGCTTTAGGGAGTTCATACAAAGGACAAAAATGCGGTACCTTTGGTGATATTGGTATTTTGTCATTCAATGGAAATAAAATCATTACCACTTCCGGTGGCGGCGCTATAGTAACTCGAACTAAAGAACAAAAAGAAAAAGCCATATTCTACGCTACGCAATCAAGAGATAACGCACCACATTACCAACATAGTGAAATCGGGTACAACTACCGCATGAGTAATATTTGTGCTGGTATTGGTAGAGGTCAAATGGAAGTCTTAGACGAACATGTTGCCTTACGCAGACAAATGCACGATTTTTATGTAGAAGTATTTGCATCGATTGAAGGTGTGGACGTATTTTCTACTCCAAATGAAGATTATTTTGCTAATTATTGGTTAAGTGCCATTACCATAGATGAAAACAAAACCAAAGGCATCACAAGAGAAACCCTTCGTTTAGCCTTAGAAGCCGAAAACATCGAATCCCGCCCTTTATGGAAACCCATGCATTTGCAACCCATTTTTGAAAAGTATCCGTATTACGGCAGCAATGTAGCCCAAAATTTATTCGAAAACGGATTGTGTTTGCCTTCTGGCTCCAACCTAACCGATATAGACCGCGAAAGAATTTCAAAGGTAATTAAATCAGTGTTTGGGTAGTTAAATGGTAATGAGAAGAGCAATCAGCAATCAGCTCTCAGTCTTTCGTAAATCCCAAATCCGCTCTTCGCGGATTTTTTATTTTTTTTCAAAAACACGCTTTATGCAATTCTCATAGCACTCTTGGCGTAAAACTTTGCGGTTAAAGTATAAGCAATCAGCAATTAGCTGTTAGCTTTTCGTAAATCCCAAATCGTAAATCCCAAATTTCCACTTCATCTATCTAAAAATCTAAAGATCTAACAGTCTAAAATCTAACAATCTAAACTAAATTTTCCAAACCAAATTCAAGCCACCACGATACGGCAACCATTCGCCGCTTTTATTAAATTTATCAGCATCTTCATACCTTACACCTGTAGTGCTATCGTATCCTTTGTAATAACTCTGAATCGTACCACCACCAACAAATCCTTCTAATGCAAATTTATCTGACAACGCATACACATATCCTAAACTAATACCCGCCATATAATTATACCCTTTTTGATAATAATTACTATTGGCATAATTGTATTTTTGAAGATGAAACGTACTACCGCCAAGGTGCCCGCCAACGAAAAAACCAGTTTGAGTAGCTTTTGGGTAGTATCTTACCTCAGGCGTAATAATTAAAAACTTCAAAGGCATGTTGTGATAGCGATTAAAAGTAGAACCTATAGCATCAATATGAAAACTAAAATATTTGCCAATTGGTCTTTCGTAACCTATAGATGGAAAACCTAAAACAGTTGTAGCTGCATTTACTTTTACTTTATGTTGTCCGTAGCCCGACAAAGCGCCTAACAACAAACAAAAACCAATAATTCGTTTCATAATTTTTTTTGGTAAAGATACGATTATTGAGGGAAGTACAAAAGGTAAAAGGTAAAAGGTAAAAGGCAAAAGGTGTAAGTGATAAATCACAATTTCAAATTCCAAATTCCAAAAACTAAATCGTAAATTCCAAATCGTAAATCGTATATCTTAAATCCCAAAACCCAAAACCCAAAACCCAAAACCTAAATCGTAAATCGTAAATCCCAAAACCTTCTTTCTTTAAAAAAAGCACTTAAAATAAAATATTTTTCCTATTTTTGTTTCATATTAAACGCCAAATATGCAAAAGTTACTAAAAAAATACATCAATTTAAAACGATTAAGTTTTCTTCCTAGTTGGTCTATTTTATTTATAGATATCTTCATCACCACATCAGTAGCCTTATTAACTTTTGTTACCTTTAAACTGATTGGCGTGGATTTTTATGATACCTATCCTGCAACTATTCGGTTTTCAATATTTTTAGGAGTAGTATTTTTTTACTTCTTTCTATTCAAAACCTATACAGGAATCATTCGTTATTCAAGCTTAAAGGACGCTACTCGACTTTCTAAAGCTATTGCTTCGGCATTCATTACAGTAGTAGTTATAGACACGGTACATTTTATTACACAAGACAAGCACATTTTCGTTTTAATGACTGTGTTTTTCTATTCGATAGTGATACTATTTGCCTTAATTTCTTTTCGAATTTTCATCAAAACGTTATTTAAATATTTTGCTGGAAATGAAGAACAACCCAAATCAGAGAACTTAGTAATTATTGGGGTTAACAGCACCACTATTGCGTTAGCCGAGGCATTTGTAAACGACAATACGCAATATAAATTACAATTTTTTATCGATAAAAATAAATTCCTAAATGATAAAAAAGTATTGGGAATTCCGGTTGTAGCTAAAACCAATTCTATTATAGCCATTTTGCGTTACAACAAAATAAAGCATGTGGTATTGATTAAAAATTTCTTGCCCGAAAAAGAAGAATTAGAATTGTTAGAAGACTGTTTACGATATAAAATTAATGTATACAATCCAAAATTAGTTAGCGGATTTGATACCAATGTAAGTACCGTAAAATCATTAAAAAAATACACCATTAATGAATTGATGTTTCGTGATACCATTAGTATCGAAAACCCAAGTGTCATTAGTGCGTTTGCGGCTAAAACCATTTTAGTAACCGGAGGAGCTGGATCTATTGGAAGTGAAATTGTGAACCAATTAGCCAAATTTAACCCCACTAGAATTATTGTTTTAGACCAAGCAGAAACACCTTTAAATTCGATTCAACTTACCATGTCTGCTGCGTTTCCAAACGTGCCTTGTCATTATGAATTGGTGGATGTTACTAATAAAGGAGAAGTTACCCAGCTTTTCAAAAAATACCAACCAGATATTGTTTTTCATGCTGCAGCCTACAAACACGTTCCGGTTTTAGAATCTAATTTTATGCAAGCGGTGAAGGTGAATATTTTTGGTACGAAAAACATTTTAGACGCGGCAATAGAAGCAAACACCCAACGCTTTGTTTTCATTTCTACAGATAAAGCGGTAAACCCAACCAATGTAATGGGCGCCTCAAAACGAATTGCTGAAATTATGGTACAGTCTCGTTTTCATACGCAAAAAGACGCTACAAAAATGCAAATTATTACCACCCGTTTTGGAAACGTACTTGGTTCTAATGGATCTGTAGTAAATCTTTTCGAAGAACAAATTAAAAAAGGCGGACCCATAACTGTAACCCATCCTGAAATTAACCGTTTCTTTATGACCATTCCTGAAGCATGTAAATTAGTACTTGAAGCTGGAACCATGGGAGTTGGAGGGGAAATTTACATTTTCGACATGGGAAAACCGATTTTCATTAAAGATTTAGCAGAAAAAATGATTCGCTTAAGCGGAAAAGAACCGTATGATGACATTGACATTGTATACACCGGTTTACGTCCAGGTGAAAAGTTATATGAAGAAGTCTTAGCGGATTCTTCAAAAACATTGCCAACCTATCATCCGAAGATTTTAATTGCTCAAGATCCGGTGTTTTGTTATGAAAAGGTAGAAGAATTTTTATTCAAATTAAACAACAATACGTTTGAAAATAAAGCGGAATTAATTGAAGCATTTACCGAATTAGTTCCTGAATTTATTTTAACACCACAAGAATAGCTTCGTTAATCTACTAATATGGTATTTCTAGTAATTGGTGTAGGTTTTTTACTTTTAGTGATAGCTATCACAGCAATTGACACACAATCAAATGGTTTTTTCACACAAGAGCGCATTGGGCAACACGGAAAATCATTTCTGATTTATAAGTTACGAACCCTTCACGCCAAAACAAACAAAAGTACTTTGTGGGGACGAATATTACGAAAAACCAAATTAGACGAAATCCCACAAATCCTTAACCTTCTAAAAGGCGAAATGACGTTAGTAGGCCCTCGACCAGATGTAGCTGGCTATGCCGACAAATTAGAGGGTGCAGACCGTATTATCTTAAACCTAAAACCAGGCATCACGGGTTTAGCTTCTTTAAAATACCGCAACGAAGAACAAATTCTATCCCAACAACCAAATCCTCAACACTACAACGATGAGGTCATCTGGCCAGACAAAGTAAGAATTAATAAATGGTACGCCCAAAACCGTACGCTTATTATGGACTTACAAATCCTTTTTTACACCTTGTTTCCCGTTTCTTTTGATGTATATAGATTTATTGGTAAAAGGTAAAAGGTGTAGGGTAAAGGGTAAAAGTAATTAGTACTAATTACTTAATTCGCTCATTCGCTAATTCCTTCATTATCTATTTCCCCCATTGTCATTCTGAGCTTGCGAAGAATCCCCTTCGAAGTAGGCAACCTTGTTCACTTGTGAACACAACACCCTTTACCTTAAGCCTATAACCCAAAACCAACCCTTTTGCCTTCGAGAACCTCAGGCAACGGAATAAAAACATATTCAATTGATTGTGTTATGGTGGCTGAGGCTCTCGAAGCCACTATCCTTCATTCCCCCATTGTCATTCTGAGCTTGCGAAGCATCTCCTACGCAGTAGGCAATCTAGTTCACCTGTGAACACCACCCCTCACGCCCTTCACCTCACACTTCTCAAACCCCTAAACAAAACCAAAAAAACGCCTTTCATCGAAAAAACAAACACTTCATCGAAAATAGTGTATAAATAAAAGAAATATATTGTAAAATTGTTAATAATAGAATTATTATACTTACAATACCTCATTTATTAACCTATTTAATTACATTTATGACAAAATCAATTACAAAAAAAATCACTAGAAATCTAGTGCGCAACTTAAGCAGCTATCGTTTAAGTTGTACCACCCAAACCAAACAGCTTGCTTGCTTACTCATGCTGCTTTTTTCAAGTATAAGTTGGGGGCAGGTTAATTTGTATTCCTTTTCATCTACTGCTGGAACGTATGCTCCTATTACAGGTGGAACCGTTGTTAGAAGCGGGAATGCATTAGATTCAGGAGGTACAACGGTAACTTTGCCAACAGCTTTTCCATTTAATGGGGCATCAATCACTTCATTAAGAGTAAATGACGATGCATATTTAGCATTAGGAGTTACTTCATTTAGTAACTCAACTCAACCTATAGCTTCTTCTAATGCAGCAACAGGAATTATTGCAGCATTAGCATGTGATTTAATGGATGCAAATGCAGTTGGTACAACGCCAGAAATACGTTGGGAACAAATAGGAAATGAAATAATTTTTCAATGGAATGATTTTGCTAGATATATTTCTACTGGTACTTCTTCTGAAATTTTCGATTTTCAGATTCGATTAAACACATCAAATGGTCAAATCGTTATTGTATATAGTAATTTTTCTACTGTAAATACAACCACAACGTATACACCACAAGTAGGTTTGAGAGGATCAACAACTGCAGACTTTAACTCAAGAAGATTAACAACTAGTGTTCCCACAGCAACTCCTAGTTGGAGCAATACTGCTGCTGCTACAACAACTGGTCATAATGTTCGATTTACTTCTACCTCTCCAGCTGCTTTTCCTTCAACAGGTTTAACCTACACTTGGACACCACCAGTTCCTTGCTCTGGTACTCCAACTGCAGGTACCATTTCAACTGCAAATCAATATTTGTGTAGTGGTGCAACGGTACCAAATTTAGTGAATACAGGTTTTTCTTCAGGCGTTACAGGAATTACGTTTCAATGGCAACAATCTTCTGATGATGCTACTTGGACTACTGTAGTTGGCGGTTCAGGCGCTACAACCGCAACGTACACCCCTCCAGTTTTTGCAGGTACAACTATTTACTACCGTTGCAATGTAACGTGTGCTAATGGTGGCGGTGCTGCGGCAACACCCTCTGTGTCAATTAATCCGCCCGCTAATCCACTAACACAGGTTACAAATGCAGTAGCTTCTTCAATTAGTTATACAGGTTTTACCACTACATGGGTAAATGGTAACGGTAACAGACGTGTGGTGTATGTAAGCGATACTGCCATCGTTGATCCTTCAAATGTAACTGGTGCAGCAGCGCCTACAGTAAATACGGTGTATGCTGGAAGTGGGCAACAAATTGTATTTGACGGAACAGGAACAACCGTTACTGTAACAGGTCTTACTTTAGGCACTACCTATTACGTTAAAGTTATTGAATATACAAGATGTGGAACAACTACATTTGATAATTATTATAACACAACTGCTGGAACTAATGCAACTACTGTTACCACATCAACTATTTCTCCAACACCTTGGTCAGAAGGTTTCGCAACAGGAGTAGCTACCTTTCCAAACTGGCAAACTACATCTGGTGCTGCTGTGGGTACTGCTACAGGACTCGCTGCATTAAGTCCAAATTATTGGTATGTAAATCTATATGGCAGTCTAACAACTGCTGCTGTTACTACGCCAATCATTGGTTCAATCCCATCAAATTACCGTTTTGTAGTAAAATATAATTTAGCAAATTATGCTTCTCCGTATACTCCTCCAGCAAGTGGAAGTGGTAATTTTATAGTCGCTATTTCTACAGATAATGGCTCAAGTTACACAGATGTTGAAACTATTGCAAATAGTGCTGTTGCTGGGTGGCAAGAATATGTGCTTAATTTAAGCGCTTATACTGGGCAAAATATCCGTATTCGTCTTACTGGAAATAGAACAAGTGGCGATTATCATTTAGCATTTGATAATTTTAGTGTGGAAGCCATACCCTCTTGTTTACCTCCAAACACATTAGTTTTATCATCCATTTCAAACAACAGCGCTTCATTATCTTGGACAGCTCCTGCAACAGCACCTGGAAGTGGTTATGACGTGTATTATAGCACAACGAATACAGCGCCAACAGCTGGGACAACCCCATCTGCCAATGTGCCGTCAGGAACAACTTATGCGTTTAGTGGATTAACAGCAAGTACCACTTATTACTCGTGGGTTCGTTCTAATTGTGGTTCTGGGGATGTAAGTACATGGGTAGCAAGTGCAAGTTTTACAACACAATGTAATCCTGTTTCAGTACCCTATTCTCAAGATTTTGAAAGTGTAACTACCCCTGCGTTACCTATTTGTACCAGTATTGAAAATGCAGGAACAGGTAATAATTGGAAAACAGCTAGTCCAGCAGGATATGGTTTTACTACCAAATGTTTAAATTATTCATATAATGGCGATAATGCTGCAAACGCATGGTTTTTTACTGCTGGTATTAATTTAACGGCAGGGACTTCTTATCGAATTTCCTATAATTATGGTAGTAGTTCTACAGGTTCATTTCCAGAAAATTTAAAAGTAGCTTATGGAGTTGCTGCGTCAAGTGCTAGTATGACAACAACATTAGCAACTCATACTAATATTTTAACCAATTCGGCACCTTTAAGTATAGTAGATTTTACCCCTGGTACTACTGGCGTTTACTATTTTGGTTTCCATGCTTTCTCTGATGCAGATATGGATCAATTGTATGTAGATAATATTTCAATAAAAGTTACCCCAAACACCTGGACAGGAACTACAAGTAATTCTTGGAACACAGCAAGTAACTGGTCATTAACCACGGTACCAACTGCTACTGATGATGTATTAATTTCTTCAAACGGTTCAAATGCACCAGTTATGGATGTAGATGTTACTATTCCTGCTGGAAAAAGTTTAACTTTAACTGGAGGAGAATTAACAATTGCCCCAGGTAAAGTATTAACAATTGCAGGAACCGCTAATTTTGGTGGAAGACCAGTAACGTTTAAATCAAATGCTACAGGAACTGCAATGTTAGGTCCATTAACAACAGAAACTCTTACGGGTGCAACCAGTGTTACCGTAGAACGTTTCATCCCATCTGGCAAACGTGCTTTTAGATTGTTAAGTCCTGCGGTAACAACCACTACGTTTATCTCAGGCAACTGGCAACAACAAACGCACATTACGGGTGGTGCTTCAGGTGGCTTTGATGTTACTGAAACCAATAATCCATCTATGTTTACGTATAACAACCTAGCACTATCTGGCACGGGTTGGACACCAATTGCCAACACCAATGCAACGAATTTAACGGCAGGGGTAGGATATAGAATGTTGGTTAGAGGTGATAGAACGGCTACAAATATTACAACTGCCACAACGGATAATATGAATGCAGCCATCACATTAAGTGCTACAGGAACCTTAAAAACTGGAACCGTAACCTTAAATGCAAGCAGCACACCGGCAATAAATAATACTGCAAACATAACTACTGCGGGTTATAGTTTAGTGGGTAATCCTTACCAAAGTGCAGTAGATTGGAATGCCGTAACAAAATCAGGTATCGACGCTACGTATTGGGCTTGGGATCCAAATATGGGTACAACTGTACAACGCGGACGTTATGTGGCCTTTAATGGAACAACTAATGATAATGTAGATTCAGAAGTTGAGCAATTTATTCAGCCAGGACAAGCCTTTTTTGTGAAGAATACAACTTCAGGAACAGCAGGTTCATTAACCTTTGAAGAAGCAGATAAAGCAACTACAAATGCCAATGTATTCAGAACTGCTAATCAAACGGAAAGTACCAACTTTGCAACTTTAAGCACGGCGTTATATGATCCTAACGAACTAGCAATAGGCGGGTATCCAATAGATGCTATGAAAGCTGTTTTTAGTTCAGCGTACACAAACGAATTAGGACTAGGTGATGCTACAAAATTAGAAGCAGCAGGTGAAAACATAGCATGGTTTAGAAACAATACTAAACTAGCCATTGATGCAGCGGCACCAGTAACTAATTCAGATGAGTTAGTAATGAAAACCCTACGTTTAGTAGCGAATAAGAACTATACGTTTAAAATTCAAACGACTAATTTTGATACGGCTTTAACACCGTATTTAGTAGATACTTTCTTAAACACACAAACAGAAATTTCAACATCACAAGCGTTTTTAGCATCATTTGCAACGACAAGCAATGTGGCATCATACAGCGAAAATCGTTTCAAAATTGTATTCCAAAATGCGGTGCTTAGTACTGATACATTTGCTAGTCAAGTAGGCTTGTATCCAAATCCTTCTAAAGGAAATGGTTTCTACTTACAATTGCCTTCATCTGCACAGGCAACGGTTAAGTTATACAACACGATAGGCCAAGAAATTGGAATAAGCCATAACGAAGGTCATTACCAAGCCAATCAGAGTTTAGCAGCTGGTGTATATCATATTATGGTTACACAAGGAGAAAAAACAAGTAAATTAAAATGGATTGTAGAATAATAACAGTAAATAAGATGAAAAATATAGCCAAATTGAAATATAGTCTAGCGTTAGTATTGTTTACAGTTACGCTACAAGCACAAGAAAGTTTTCCAGATGATGTAAATGATGTGCCAATTGATGAT
>Ga0208595_1000199_pt1 | contig 23180 bp, 22 predicted proteins | sample LakMenEpi28Jun11_FD_150742 | JGI IMG/M metagenome (GOLD analysis project Ga0208595, IMG submission 150742) | Freshwater microbial communities from Lake Mendota, WI - 28JUN2011 deep hole epilimnion (SPAdes) | ecosystem: Environmental > Aquatic > Freshwater > Lake > Epilimnion/Euphotic zone ...
TGCTTCAAACTTTATGTATTCTTGTACTATGGCGCTAAATGGACAAATACAAAAAGGCGTGCCAACAGATTGGGCTACCCATATGATAGGTCATGAGTTAACGGCACATTTTAATATTGATCATGCCCGAACATTAGCTATCATTATGCCTAACTTATATCGCGTGAAATTTGAAAACAAAAAAGAAAAATTAGCCCAAATGGCTGAACACGTTTTTAATATTGAAAAAACTGATACAAACATTATGGCTGAAAAAGCAATAGAAAGTCTTGAAGCATTTTATAAAGAAATAGAAATGCCTTATAAAATTAGTGATTACACTAAAGAAGGAAATGGAATAAGCGAAAAAATCAAAGAAACGTTTATTTCAAGAAATTGGTTAGGACTTGGCGAACGAAAAGATATCTCACCAGATGAAGTTGAAAAAATTGTAGAAATGTCCTTATAAAAAAAAAGCCCTTAGAAATTCTAAGGGCTTTTTTTATGTTGGTCGACTAGGACTCGAACCTAGAAAAACGGCACCAAAAACCGTTGTGTTACCATTACACCATCGACCATCATTCGAAATGTGGTGCAAAAGTAAAGTTTTTTTTTTTAATGAAAAGAAAAAAATAAAAAAAAAGCGCAGAAAAATTTCTGCGCTTTACAACTAATTAAATTAGAATATTTTAATACTCCCACAAATTACTTTCATAATTTCTTATATCATTACCAATGCGATCAGATTCATATAATAAATCTAAACCTGTAGCATATTCTTGAATTCTTCTATCATAAGCATTTGATTCTTTCATTATATAACTTGAGAAATAACGAATTTCAAATAAATCTTCCCAACTCATAGTTGAAGCATCATTTTTGATATTATAAACTGGATTTTGAGCTAAAATATTTCTCAAATCTGGATAGTAAACCCAATACATAATTTCATCGCCTCCAACTTCTCCAGATTCTAAAACTCTTTCACGAATAAGCGCTAAGCCAATTATACGAACTAGCATTGTAGATGTTTCTTTATCAAAAAACCAATCTTCTTTTAAACGCAATTTAGTAACAGAATTAGGATCAAATGTATTTACAGATACTTTTCGAATTTCTTCACCCGTTTCAATATCTGTTGTTGTTACCGTATCAACACTTGCACCAATTTTATTTACTTCATCCGCTGAAATGGTACTTTTCCAAACTTCACCATTCGCATCAGGAGAAAAAACTTGAATTTCACCTCGTGTAGCAGCATCATGAACAACTTTTACAAATCCCATCTTAGGGTGTACAAAAGGTAAATTCATTTTTTCTTTACAGTCAAGGACTCTCCAAATTCTTTTGCTCCAAATTACATCGGCTTCACGAACGTGATCATATTGAATGATTTCACGTTCTTTTAGTGTTACTTTTTCGTAGGCACCATCTAATTTTTCATCGATTTCAGCAAAACGTTCACCTGCAGGCTCTTCATCAGCTTGAGTAAATCCTGTAAAACAAGAAAGTATTGCAAGAACTAAAAAATACTTTTTCATAATTTTAAATTTATATGGTTATATAATTGTTACTCCCAATCCTGGAATTTTACGAGGCTGTCCATCAGGACCTACTACTTTTATATTCTCGAATTGGAAAACATCTTTTGGTTTACAATTTTTAATTTGATCCACTAATCTACCAGGGAAAGCTGGACCAGTAGCTGTACCACTAGATAAATCTTCTCCTTTAGGTATGAAAATATAGTCAAAGCTTTGAACTGAAAACTTAGCTTCAAAATCAAAATTTTGTAATACAGCAACAATACCTTGTTGAACAGCAAGCTCACCTTTTTTTACTTTACCCGATGTAATTTTACCACCAATGGTAGCTATTGGATCTGGAACTCTTTTTACTCTAAAATTATAGGTAGTCGTCTTTTTATCAGCATTAATAGTTATAGATGATTGACCTACAGAGGTTACCCTTACATTATATTTACCTGGAGCAGTTTTACTTAATTGAATACCCCCTCCAGAAGCGGTAACATTTGTTTTATCATCACCGGTACCCGATGAAATCGTAACTGGATTATCCAATCCGATGTAAAATACATTCATCTTGTCAAGCATAACTGCCGCACCTGATGGAGTTCCGATAGTATATTTAATAGACATCGTTTTAGATTCTACCTTACCATCAGGAGTCGTATATTGAATACGAACTGGAACTTCTTTTGCACCTGCAGCACCCGAAGCCGTTGATTTCCATACAGCCATTCCATCCGCATTTAATGCTACATTCTGACCTGCAATATTAATAATAGGTTTTGCTTGATCGTTAAAAGCACCTACACCAGCTGAAATTTCGATTTCATCACCTGGCATACAATATGTAGTATTAGCCGCTGCAATAGCAGCAAATTTATCATATATTAATTTCACTTTACCCAATTGAGAAATACAATAATCACTCATTTGAGCCTCAGAATTTTTAACATCATTTTGCATTTTAGTTAAAATAGTAACTGAAGCTAGTGTTGGAGTCATGTAAAAAGTAGCTTGACTCCATCCTGGACCGTCTTTTGTATATGATGTTTTTCCAGGTTTAGAAGCAGGAACGTCTAAATGAATTGGTAAGCTTCTTTCGATACTTTCCATATCCTTCATTACTCGTTCTTTAAGATCTGCATCAAATTCAGTAGAATTTCTAAATACATTTAAAATATCTTGTTTGTATTTCTTAAACTTGTTGTAAAGATCGGTACCTTTTTTCTTTTCAATCATATAACGCGTTGAAGCGTCTAAGTCGTCTTCTTTGAAAGATTCCTCACCTTTTTCAATCTTGAGGTCTGATTCTTTTTTAAGATCTTGCTTCATTTTTTCAATGTAAGTAACCATATCTGTTGATAGTTCTTTACATTTTAAAGCTTTAGGCAACCATATTTCTGCTTTTTGTTTTTGTTGAGGATCTTCTAAAGCTGCTTTTAATGCATCATATGTAGTCTCATTTTTTCCATCCAAAACAGAATTTGTTTTAGAAATACTCGCATTTATAGTTTTAAAAGCATTTAAAATTTCAGAAGATACGTTCATTGCAAGTAAAGCCGTCAATACGAGATACATCATATTGATCATTTTCTGCCTTGGTGATAATTTGCCAGATGCCATTTTCTAATTTAATTTTTAAATTTACAAGTATAAAATATCTCTTTTTCTAGTTACTGGTATTAAGCAGTACGCATTGCACTTAAAATACCACCATAAATAGAGTTCAATGAATTCAAACTATTTGAAAGATTGCCCATGTTATCTTTTAACATTTGAGCATCATTTTTAGTAGATTCAAGACTAGACATAGCTTCAGACAAGTTTCCAACAAATTTATTTAAATTTTTAAGATGATTATTTGCATCTTGAAGTTCAATTTGATAAATTGAATTTAATTGTTGAAGATTCTTAGTTATCAAAGATATTTGTTCTTGATATTCTTGAGTTCCATTAGTTGCTAACGCAAGACTTTTAGCTGCCTCTGCACTTTCTTGGAAAGTAGTTTTTAGTGTATTTAAAGAATCCGCTGCATTTTTAGCGGCTTCCGAATAGCTATGCGTGCTGTTAGCAACATCCGCTACGGAATTCATACTTTCAATATTTGAACTTAATTTTCCTAAATTTTCACCTAATCGTTCAATGACACCGGAATCTAAATTTGCTTTGCTCAAAGCAGAATCCAAAGCTGCAACTAAGCCTGCTTCAGAGCCTCCATTGGCATTTCCTCCAATCATTCCAACTGAACTTCCGCCACCAATCATTCCTCCACCTGATGCTGAACCACCCGTTTTAGAAATTGCGATTTCACTCTCATCAAATAATTCAGGATAAACGCGCTCCCACTGATATTCTTCATAAACAGGATCAAAAGCTGAAACCAAGAAAATTAATACCTCTGTTCCCATTCCTGCAATAAGCATTTCTGCAGCATAAGGCCAGTGCATAATTTTGAATAAAGCTCCCAAGATTACAATAGCAGCTCCAATACCATAAGCCATTGCTATTACTTTTTTAAAACCTCCAACTTTTTTTGCCATGTTTTTTTAATTTAATTTTTTATAATTTAATTTTTAAGTTTTATTTTAATGTTGACGTTACACATCTGAATCCTACATAAGATTTTGATGAATCTGCATACTCATAAGAACGAGTACCGCATTGAATTAAAAATGCAACATCTTTCCATGAACCACCTCTAATTACTTTTCGCTTCATCGTTTCATTATCTAATTTTGAATGATCATACTTCATATCAGGATTCATATCATGTACGAAAGTGTATGAATTTTCATAAAATTGACTTGAAGTCCACTCCGCAACATTACCTGACATATTGTATAACCCGTAATCATTAGGGAAATATGCATCCGCTCTTACCGTATAAAACGCACCATCATCTTGATAATTTCCTCTTACTGGTTTAAAGTTTGCTAATAAACAACCTTTGTGATTTCTAGTATAAGGTCCACCCCAAGGATAAGGCGCATTTTTCTTCCCTCCTCTTGCAGCAAACTCCCATTCGTGCTCACTTGGTAATCTAAATGGATCGATCATTGTTTTTTTCTTCGTTTTTAAATACGATTCTAACATTTCTGTTCTCCAATGACAAAATGCATTTGCTTGTTCCCAACGCACTCCAACAACTGGATAGTTATCAAAAGCGGGATGAGAAAAATACTGACGCGTCATTGGCTCATTGTATGAATATGTAAAATCTCTAATCCATACCATAGTATCTGGATAAATTTCAATAGCTTCAGATTTTACATATTGTTTACGATCTTTATTTCTATTAAATTTACCAAACGCTGCATTTTTCATCTTAACATAGTCATATTTATACACTAATTTAGATGGGTCCATCTCTCTTTTTCCATTGATCCACTGATCAGCAGGATAATACATTGCGCTTAACTGATTTAAAACCTCTTGATTTCTGTAATCAATTTTTTGTTTCCAATCAATTGGCATATTGCCGGTCAATGATTCTTCTTCGGCACCATTTTGATTAAAATGCTCTAATATAGTGTGAGCTATAGAATCTTTAACATAACCTACAAATTGTCTATATTCATTGTTAGTGATTTCGGTGGCATCCATGAAAAATCCATGAATAGAAACTTGCTTAGGTCTCGCTGTTAACTCAAAAGTAACATCTTGATCCGATAAACCAAGTGTTACCGTACCATTAGGAACCGTAATCATTCCATAAGGAACCGTTTCTCTCCACGCAGGTCTATTGCCAGCACCTACTAATTGACCTTTACCAGACGAAGCTGAAGCGCCTCCACCTTTACTTCCACATGAAGATATCAATCCTAAAACAAGGAAAGATATTAGTGTCATAACTACATTTTGATGTTTCATTTTATACAATTTTTATATTGTTTTTTGAAAAAAAGAACGTGTAAAAATAATTGCTTTTTTTTAATCGCAAATATTTTTTTTATAAATAACGATTTTATTATAAGATTTATTGTATTTTTTTTACTTTTTTTTTATTTAAAGTTCTTCCGCTAGGTCTGGATTATCTTTAAATAATTTTTCAATAGCCATTACCATTGACTTAATCTCATCAATAGGCGCTTTTGCATGTACCGTAATACCATTTTTTTTAAGTTCTAGTTGAGTAGCTTCACCAAAAGCACCAATTGCAATTCTTTGATCTATAAATTCTGGATAAATAGTCATAAATGCTTTCACGCCTTCGGGATTGAAGAATGTAATCAAATCATAATTTAACGTTTTACTTTTTAAATCATCATTTGGTACCATTCTATACATAATAGCTTCAGTAAAATTGAATTTATTTTGTTTTAGAAAAGCGGGTAAGAAACCAATTCCGAGTGCCGAACATGGCAATAAAAAGTTATCTGTAGCTTGATATTTTTTTAAAATATTTTGCATGTCTTGAGGGGTACCATTCGAATAAATTACCTTTCTTTTTCGATATTGTATATATTTTTGAAGGTAATATGCTATTGCCTCTGAACTACAAATATATTTAGCTTCTTGAGGCATTTTATGACGCATTTCTTCACAAATTTTAAAGAAATAATCAATTGCATTTTTACTATTGAAAATAATCGCCGTATAATCTGCGATGTTTATTTTATTTTTTCTAAATTCACGTAGCGTTAAACTTTCAACTTTTAAAAAAGGAATATAAGTAAATTTTAATTTATACTTTTTAGATAGCTCGGTATAAGGAGATTTTTCTCCTGTGGGCTCAGGTTGAGATATAAGAATATTCTTTATATGTCTTGGTAAAGAACTTTTTTTATTAGTTTTAGCCGCAGTTTCAATTTTAACTTTTTTAGCTTTTTCAATTGTATTTTTGTCAGTAGAAATTTCAACTTTAGAGGTTTTTGACACCGTTTTAATAGCTTTTTCCGTCGTTTTCTCTGATTGATTTTTAACAACTTTACTTACTGGTTTTTCTTTATTTACAGTGGCTTTAGCCGTTTTTTTAACACTTTTGTTGGTATCTTTTACCATTATAAATAATTATTTAGTTTAAAATATTGGGCGAGCAAAATTAAAGGTAAAACTTCAATTGCAAGGAAATAAATTAAAATTGTGAAGAAATTTGACAGAATTAGATTGAAATTATTGTAAAGAATTTTGAAATAACGAAAGGCTATTAATAAAAAAAACAAAACAATACTTATATACAATAAGGAGCTTTTCAAAGCTTGTCCAGAAATTGATTCAAAAATGAATAGAGGTATTAAAAACATGACACTCAGTACAATCATATCATTTGAAATATAGAGTATAATTTTCTTAAGCGATTTTAAATCAAAAATATAAAAAATTATAAAATTGATTAATCTTCTTAATGATAAAAAAAATGCGACATAACCAAATATATAAATGTAACATGTAACATTATATTCTACAATTTTATTTTTACTCAAAAAAATAAATATTAAATAGGTTATTGAAATAAAATAAAATATATGAAATGCTAGTATTTTTAAAAACTCAAAATCTTCAAGTATTTTATTTTTAAGTGAAAAGAAATTTTTGTATTGTAATGAGAAATTATTAACAAAAGAAAAACGAACTAAAGATGATAATATCAAGGTTAGAAGTAATAAAGAAAAAATAATATAATTACCTGAATTTTTCTTTTTCTGAATTAAATGATTGAAATAATTACTTTCATATGTTTGATTAAAAAATTGAATGGGTAATATTATTTTTGCAGAATCTATGTTTTTTGGACTTACCGCATCCATTTGTATATTATTATACTTTAAAATACGAGCTTTTAATAAATCTTTTGCATTAGAATCTACAAAAGTTGAAATAAGAAAAACTAAAGTGAGTAAATATTTAAAATAACGAAACATATCCAAAGTGTACTTTAGTGTTTTGAAATGAAAAAGGAATTGTGCTAGACCTTCCTGCGGCAATATTAAAGTTAATAAAGCTATTTTTATTGAGAATATTTAAACCTGTTCCTAGTCCAATAGGCTGTTCTATTTCTCTTCTATTTAAACTGTTTAATTTATCGGTAATCGTATGGTCATAAAAAAACTTTACGCATAAATCTTTTGAAATAAAAAATTGAATTTCATTTGAAAACGTGGAAAAAAATGAAGAAGCAAAAAAATGATCGTCAAATCCTCTTGGCAAAGAATTGCCTCCAAAAGTAAATAACTCATTTTTCGTAATATTTTTGGAAAAAAGAACCTTTGTATTCATGGAAGATTTAAATATGATATTTATCGATAACGGTTGATATATTTCAATTTTACTTTGCAAATATACAATGTTATTTGAAAGTCCGATAGAATCATACAATTTTTTATATTTCTCGCCATTCGACATCAATGATTCCGATATGTTTGGATTTACTATAATATTTTTAGTTCCAAAATCTCCTTGAAAATCAAATAAAAATCCTTTTTTGGGCATTAAAAAAGCATCTAATTTCCTGTAATTAAACACAATTCCTACTTTATTATAACTGTAATCGATTATTTCGGGAAGTTTATCTTTGTTTAAATATGTTTTATTTAGTTGAATCGTATTACTAATCTGATACTGATAATAGATTCCGTAAGAAAGATAGATGCTTTTTCTATAATTTAGTCCCAAACTGTAATTTAACCTAAAAAAAGAGGTATCAAATTTTTCAATATTTAAATCGGCTTTAAAACCAAATGGCGTTTTTAATAGAAATGGAATTTGAGTAGAAAGATTAAAAAACTGATTACCCTCTTGTGGTTTTTGCCAATTTAGATCTAGAGAAATTCCTTTATTTAAAAGATTTTGAACTGACAATAACACATCCGCTGTAATTTGCAAATCACCTTGATTATACGCATTGGGTAAAACGCCTATAAAGGCATTAAATTTATTAATTTTTCTTGATTTTATTTCAGCAATGATATCAATTAAAGAATCTTGAATTTCAAATTGAAAAGGTGCAGCTAATTCTATAAATGGGATATTGCGAAATTGAGTTTCTAACGCATCCATATTTTTGGCATTAAAGTAGGATTTTGATACGTCATATATCAATTTATTTATAAAGTTTGGAGTCACTTTATTATCAGATCGTTTTATTTTTAAAGAGTTAATGTATTTTTTTTGTCCCGAATCAATATTAATCTTACATAAAATTTGATTTTCAGAAAAAACAAATTCATGAAATTTAAACTTTGCTTGCATAAACCCCAATTCCTTTAATTTTTCAATTTCATTTTGAGCGAAATTTTCCATACTTGAAAAATCTTTAAATCGAATTGAATCTTTTTTAGAGAAATCAAGTAATATAAACTCTTTACAAATTCTACCTAAGTATAAAGTTTTTTGATTTTGAATAGTATCTAATGACGCTTCTAAAAATCCTTTTTCCTTTAGAAAAAAAATTAAATTAAAATTAGTATCTAAAGATTCTATTTTTTGAATTTGACTCAGATTGATTTTATTTTTCTCCAATAATAAGGAATCTGAAGGAGTAATAATCCAATTTAATTGAGCAACTAATTGAAGCGAAGCGAATAAAAATAAAAAAGATATAAAAAATCTCACAAATACTTTAGTGTTAATGGATAGATAGTTCTTTATTTACTAAACCATCTATAGGTTGTTTATATACAACGCTTAATTCTAAATCATATTTTTTCAATGCTATTTTTAATGCGTCTTGAAATACAAATCCTATTGAACCCACCGCCCCGATAGGATAATTCTTATAATGCTCATAAGGCAATATATGGAATTTTATAAAATCTTCAAAACCTTCAACTAAAGTTTCATAAGCATACGCAGTATTTTTAAATTTATCAAATATAGGCGCAAAAGAAGCTAAATATCTATTTGGCCTATTGTTGGAATAAATATTTTTATAAATATCCTCTTCATTTAATTTTAAATCTTTTTTTAAAAAAACCATCATTTCATTTGGCAGTCTATTATATAAAAAATCTCTCAACAATCTTTTTCCTAAAAAAGTACCCGCACCTTCATCTCCAAGAATATAACCTGGAGCAGGGAGATTTTCAACTATAGTATTTGTATCAAAAATACAAGAATTGGATCCTGTTCCTAATATACATGCTATCCCTTTTTGACCACTAAATAATGAAATAGATGCGCCCATTACATCATTTTCTACATTGACGAACTTGGCATTTACAAATGCTTTTTGTAAAAATGCAACTATTTTATTTGAAAAAAATTCTTGACCACATCCAGCGCCATAAAATTCTATATTTGAAATTAAATTTAAATCAAATTTCGATTTTAAAATTTCAATTTGTGAATCAAAAAAAAATTCGTCGACAAAATGAGGATTTAAACCATCCGTTTCATAAATTTCAAATTGTTTATTTTTTATCAAAGCCCATGAAGCTTTAGAACTTCCACTATCTACAATTAATTTCATAACTTTATATCCTTTGTAATAAATTTGACGTTCAAATTTCAAAACAAAATTATAAAATAAATATAAATGTCCTTAAAATGAATTTAAAAGAATTGCAAAATGAAGTTGATCAATGGATTAAAAATACAAATACAGGCTACTTTGATATTTTAACCAATACGATAATCTTATCCGAAGAGGTTGGTGAATTTTCAAGTGTCATTGCTCGAAAATTTGGAATGCAAAAAGCAAAAAGTGGCGATTTGGAAAATATTGAAGAAGAAATTGGTGATATACTATGGGTTTTAACATGTCTTTCAAATCAACTAGACATAAATTTGGAAGAATGTATCAAAAAAAATATCGTTAAAAAAAGTAAAAGAGACGTAAATAGATTTTAATAATAAAACAAAAGATTAAAAAAAAAAAGGAATTAAAAAAAAGAGTATATCTTTGCACCGAAAATTCAAAAATTTAAATTTATTTTTTATGAAAAAAACACTATTAATTCTTACAATGACGGCATTGACTGTTGCAGGTTTTGCACAGAATGCTAGTAATCGTTGGAATGTATCTGCTGGTGTAGGTTTTACAGACTTCATTAATCCAATCAATGGACAATACTTGATGTTTGAACGATACAAAGGTACATTCAACGCAAACATCCAAAGATACTTAGGTAAATCTTTTGATGGTCGTTTCAACTTCTCTCAAGGTTCTGTATTTTACCCTACTTATAGTGGTGCAGAGGCAAATGGAGGTACAAAAGTTCCAAACAACTTGTTCTTTGTAGAACAAAATGGAATTTATGACATGGCAGAAATGTGGGGTGGTAGCTTAAATTTAGTTTATAAATTAGCCAATGGCTACATTTTAAATGAAAATGCTAAAGTTGCTCCTTATTTATTTTCAGGTTTAGGTGCTACTTTATTTAATTCTATTGGACGTCAACAATCTGCTGGTTTGGATAATGTTAATCCATATATTCCTGCAGGTTTAGGATTTATGTTTAATATCACAGATCGTTGGAATTTAGGTTTAGAGACTTCTTATAACTTTGCTTTAGGAGAGTCTTATGACTATACATTAACTAACGTTCGTTTAGGTCACAATTTTGGAAGTGGTGTTCCTGCTGCAACTGCTGCTACAAGTACAGCTACAGCTTATGAAATGCCAAATCAAAACTGGTGTTCAAGAGATTGGAGCGTTGGTGCAGGTGCTTCTTTCGTAAGTTTTGAAGGTCCAATGACTGGTCAAAACTTTTTATTAGATCAATTTACAACTTTAGCTAGTATCAATCTTCAAAAAAGATTAAACAGTGCTTTTGATGCAAGAATTAACGGAGCTTTCGGTAATGTTTGGTATCCTAAACAAGTAGGTGGAGATAACTATCCTAATGTAAATGATAATGTACACGCGGTTTCTTATAACGCTGCTCAAATGTTTGATTTAACATTAGAAGGAGTATTAAAAGGTGCAGGTACAATTTTACCTGAAAATGCAATTTTCTCTCCATACATTTATGCAGGTCCTGGTATCAACTGGATTACTTCAATCGGAAACTGGAATGCAGGTAACAATGGTGTTAATTATTATGGTACTGATGATGTTAATATGAATATTTCTTCAGGTCTAGGTTTTAACTTCAGAACTTCTGATCGTTTTTCAATTCAATTGGAAGGTGGTAGAAAATGGAATTTAGACAACAGTTTCTCATACAATCAAGCAAATTTAAGAGGTGTATATGCTTTAGGAAATTGCAACACAGATGCGCCTAAAAAAGCATCTAAAACAGAAGCTGCTAAAGTACAAGATTCTGATGGAGACGGTGTTCCTGATAATGTAGATGAGTGTCCTTATGTTGCTGGTCGTCCAGAATTCTTCGGTTGTCCTGATTCTGATGGTGATGGTATTGGAGATAGCAAAGATAAGTGTCCATTTGACAAAGGTCCTGCTTCAAATCAAGGTTGCCCTGAAGCTGCTAAACCAGCTGAAACAACTCCAACAACTCCAACAACACCTACAACACCAAGTTCTTCTTCTAATGGTCAAAAACAAGGAAGATTAATTGGTACTTATGAAGTATTCTTTACAAATTGTAATACTTATTCAGCTGGACAAGTTGAAACTTTACAACAAGTAGCTACATTATTGAAAAATAATCCTAACTACAAAGCAACTGTAAACGGTCATGCTGCAAAAGGTGGAAGCAAAGCTTGTAGCCAACAAAGAGCAGACAAAGTTGCAGGTACTTTAAAAATGAAAGGTGTAAACGTTTCAGGTGTTAAAACAGCTGCATTCGGAGACGCTCGTTCTAAATACAATAGTACTCAAGACAATAGAGCAGAAATCGAAATTTATTCTTTCGACTAATCTCACATTGATCTTTAAAATTATTAAGCCTGTCTTCGGACAGGCTTTTTTTTTGATAAAAATTTAAAAGAAAAACATTTTATAGAATTGCTTAAATATTTTTTTAGAGTTTAATTAACTTTAATTTATATTTGCCTCAAATTAAAACAGTAAAAATGTCAAATATATTAATTACAGGTGGAGCTGGTTTTATAGGTTCGCATGTAGTACGAAGAATGGTTAAAAACTATCCAAATTACAATATCTACAATTTAGATAAATTAACTTATGCAGGAAATCTAGAGAATTTAAAAGATATTGAAAATGAGCAAAACTATCATTTTTTGAAAGCTGATATTCAAAATGCGGAAGAAATAGATCAAATTTTTAAAAAATATAATATCACGCATGTTATTCACTTAGCTGCTGAAAGCCATGTGGACCGAAGTATTTCGAATCCTATTGAATTCGTAATGACGAATGTAGTTGGAACGGTAAACTTATTAAATGTTGCCAAAAATAACTGGTCTGGAGATTTAAATAATCACAAATTTTACCATGTCTCTACAGATGAAGTATATGGAGCATTGGGTTCCGAAGGTTTTTTCACTGAAGAAACGAGTTATGATCCTCATAGTCCATATTCTGCTTCAAAAGCAAGTAGCGATCATTTTGTTAGAGCATATTACGATACCTTTGGACTACAAGTATTAATATCAAATTGTTCTAATAATTATGGTTCACACCATTTTCCCGAAAAATTAATCCCTCTTTGTATCCATAATATAAAAAATAATCTCCTTCTTCCAATTTATGGTGATGGAAAATATACGAGAGACTGGCTTTTTGTTGAAGATCATGCTCGAGCAATTGATGTAATTTTCCATAAAGGAAATATTGGAGAAACCTATAATATTGGTGGCTTTAATGAATGGCAAAATATAGATCTCGTTAAATTATTATGTGAAATAATGGATGACAAACTAGGTCGACCAGAAGGAAGTTCGGAAAAACTCATTACTTTTGTAAAAGATCGTCCAGGTCATGATTTAAGATATGCAATTGATGCCTCAAAAATTGAAAAAGAATTGGGATGGCGTCCTTCTGTAACTTTTGAAGAAGGTTTAGAAAAAACCGTAGATTGGTTTTTATCTAATGAAGATTGGCTTAATAATGTAACTAGTGGTTCTTACAAAGATTATTATCAAAAACAATACAATTAATTTATATGCCTCATTATTTTAAACTAGGAGATATTCCCCAAAAAAGACATACCCAATTTCGTAAACCTGATGGTGGATTGTATCAAGAAGAATTGGTAAGTACCGAAGGGTTTTCAAATGTATATTCAACCGTCTATCATTGTCATCCTCCAACGGTTGTTAGAGAATACAAAGAAGGGTTTTCTGCAAAACCTCCAGTGGTAGAAGAGGAGCACTGTAAGCCAAGATGTTTTATGGGTAATAAAATTAGTGCCGAAGGCGACTATCTTAAAAGTAGAAAGCCAATGATGGTCAATAATGATTGTGAAATAACGGTATCCGCTCCTAAAGAGTCGATGACTAGTTATTTTTACAAAAACTCAAGTGCTGATGAATTGATTTTTATTCATGAGGGTACGGGGAAAATGAAGAGCGTTTTTGGCGAATTGAATTTTAAATATGGCGATTATATTATGATTCCAAGAGGCACTATTTACCAATTGGAATTTGATACTGCAGATAATCGATTATTGATTGTTGAATCTTTTGGTCCATATACTTATCCAAAAAGATATTTAAATCATTATGGTCAACTTTTAGAGCATGCTCCATTTTGCGAGCGAGATATCATAACTCCGAGCAATCTTCAAACGCATGACGAACATGGCGATTTCTTAGTTTACATCAAGAAAAACCAAATCATGTATCCTACGATATATGCGACTCACCCTTTTGATGCAATAGGTTGGGATGGTTATCATTACCCTTACATTTTTTCTATACACAATTTTGAACCAATAACTGGTCGCGTTCATATGCCACCTCCAATTCATCAAACATTTGATGGAAAAGATTTTGTGATATGCAGCTTCGTTCCACGAATGTATGATTATCATCCAAAGTCAATTCCTGCTCCTTATAATCACAGCAATGTAGATAGCGACGAGGTACTTTACTATGTAGATGGCGATTTTATGAGTCGGAATCATGTTGAAAAGGGCATGTTTACATTGCATCCAATTGGAATTCCTCATGGGCCACATCCTGGAGCAATTGAGCGAAGTATTGGTCAAACTGAAACGAAAGAATTAGCAGTAATGATTGATACATTTAGACCTTTAAAACTCACAAAATATGCAATTGATGTGGAGTTTACAGATTATCCATATAGCTGGTTACATTAAAAAAAGTTTACTTTAAGCGATTGGCAACTTCTATCGATAAAACATTATTTGCAATTGTAGATGTGGAAACCACTGGTGGCAAACCCAGTCAATCCAAAATCACAGATATAGGTATCATCATAACCGATGGTTCTAATATTATTGTAGAGTTTTCTTGTTTATTAAATCCCGAAAAACCAATAGATCCATTTGTTATAAAGTTGACGAATATAACCAATGAAATGGTTTACAATCAACCTGTTTTTAAAGATTGTGCAGATAAAATATATAATCTTCTGAAAGATTGTATTTTTGTGGCCCACAATGCAGATTTTGATTTTCAGATGGTTCGTAAGGAATTTCTTGAAATCGGTATTCCATTTCAAGTTTCTAAAATTTGTACGGTAAAATTAACAAAATCTATTTTTCCTAACTTAAGTTCTTATAGCCTAAAAAACGTATGTGAATACTTTGGTATTACCTTAGAAAATGCACATAGAGCTTATCAAGATGCACTGGCAACGGCACATTTATTTCACCATTTATGTGCTCAAACGCAGCCTAATTTTTTAATGGATGAAGTTAAAAAACAAAATTATGATATAAGTATCCCAGAGCATTGGGAATACAAAAATGAAGATATTTTAAACACAAAAAGTGGTGTTCTAATATTTAAAGACCATTTAGATACCGTTTTGATGATAGAATATGCTTCAAATATCAAAAAAATATTATATAAATTACTTGACCAAAATCTAATTTATCCTCATATAATTGAAGAAATTAAAAAAATGGAGATTTTGAGTTTTGATCATGAAATAAAAGCCGAACTCTTTGCACTTGATTTAATTCAAAAAGCATCCCCTAAATATACCAAAAGATTTAAAGATATTAACTATCAAGCCGTTTTAACTATAGAGCCTACAGAAAAAGCATTTTATCATTTTAAAATAATATCTAAAATGGAAATAGAATCATTTCATTTCCCTTATGTTTTTTGTACGTCTAAAAAAATGGCAGATAAACTTAAAAAAAGGCTCATACAAAGTGCCGATTTGCATTTTGTCTACCACTACAAAACTAATTTAAACGAAAGTGAAGTTGATTTTGAACAAAAAAAGAATCACTATAATCTTCAAATGCAAAAAGTATTTAATTTATTTTGTTGTCCAATAAATGATGGTTATTATATATTTTCGAACCATAATGGACTTGTAGAAGGTGTAAAAATTAAAAATTTTTATATCCATAGCTGGGTAAAAGGTCAGTTAAAAGGTAAGACAATCCAAAACGAAGAGGAAATACTTACTTTTGACATCAATCCAAAGTTTACCAAGAAGTTTTTGAATATTATTAATAAAGTGAGCTATAAAATTATTACAAATCAAAATAAACCTAATGAAACCCATTAATCCAATATTAAAAAAGTCATTGTTCGCTTTTTTTATATTCCTAATAGGATGGTTGTTCAGTTTTTTATTTCATACCAAAGAAATAAAAATTGAAGATAAATATAAGCAAACGACAAATGATAAACACAGCCAGGAACCAAATAATAATTCTTTAATTTCTGAAAATCAATCTACGTATACAAACGATGAGACAGCAATTCCTTCATATGTAATTGAGGTTTTGGATTATATCGAACTCAACCAAAAAGCTCCCGAAGGATTTGTGGGTGGCAGAACATTTAAAAATCGTGAAGGGTTATTACCCAAAAAGGACGAAAACGGAAAATTATTTTTTTATCAAGAATGGGATGTGCATCTAAAAGAAAGAGGCAAAAATCGAGGTGCCGAACGCCTTGTAACTTCAAATTTGGGCAATGCATATTATACTAAAGATCATTATCAATCATTTATAAAAATTAAATAACCAATTTTTTAAATATTCAATTTTATGACAACTTCATATTTTTGTGTTTTTCATCCAAGTGATATTCATGCAATTTCTGAATCCGGTTCACAAAACATTTATTTAAATGGAAAAGAAATTCTTTCGTTGAATGATTTTTACAAAATACTTTCAACGAAACTCCAATTTGATTCAAATTTTGGAAACAACTTAGATGCACTTTACGATAGTCTATCCGACTTATCTTGGATCGATATGCTTCAAGTGAATATTATTATCGAAAACACGAATTATTTTTTAAAAAACGAATCGGTTGATACGAAGTCCAACGTTATTTTAACCTTGTATGATGCGGCCGAATCCATTTCAAGTGATCCCATTTTTGAAGATGAACCTTCTAGAAGTTTAATCTTTTATTTTGAGCATACGCAGTGGCTTGAAGATATCATGGAAGAGAATGCCCTTATTTGGCAATATATATAAAAAAAGGAAGCAATAGATGCTTCCTTTTAAGTTAAATTTATTTTTAAACCAGGTTTAAATTAATTTCTTTTATTTAATATGCTTATGTAGTACAATAAGTTAATTAAAGAAGCTACCGCATTTAAAACATATGTCATAGCGGCCCATTTTAATCCATCTTTTGACATCGCATACGATTCGCCATTTAATCCTTTAGCTTCTAACCAATTTAATGCTCTTCTAGATGCATCAAATTCAACAGGAAGTGTAACAAAAGCAAAAAAAGTAGTTGCTCCATAAAGAATAATTCCTATAAATAGTGGCAAAGGTGACATTTTCAACAAAAAGAATCCTGCTAAAATTAAAATTGGCATGACTTTACTTGATAAATTTACAATAGGAACCAAACGACTTCTTAATCCTAACATGGAATACGATGTAGCATGCTGAACCGCGTGTCCACACTCATGAGCAGAAACCGCTGCGGCCGTTATGGAATTACTATCATAAACCATTTCTGATAAATTAACTGTTTTGTCTGAAGGATTATAGTGATCCGTTAATTGACCAGGCGTACTGATTACTTTTACATCATAAATACCATTCTCGCGTAACATTGCTTCCGCAATTTCTTTACCCGTTAATCCAAGAGGGTTAACTACATTTGAATATTTTTCCATTCGACGTTTGAGGAGCATTTGGATCAAAAAAGATGCCCCCATGACAATAAAGAATAAAATTTGAAAACTCATAATACAATAATTTTAAATACAAAAATAATACTATTTAGATTAACACTTAATTTAATAATTGTTAAACCTAAATTATTCAATAAAATTGATCGCTTAAAAATAAAATCAAAATCAAAAAAAAAACATTAATTTTGCGCTAGTGTTTCATTTTTAATACGTAATAATGAATTTTAGAAGCAAAAGTATTCTTTTTAGTATCATTCTTTTTTTCTGGTGTATTGGTAGCTGCAATTGGTACACTTGTCGTATTAAAGGATACTGCATCAATGACTTTTTTGGAATTTTTGGACAGCCAACTATTGAATTACCGGCAAAACCAGTTACGCCCTTAATTTATTTCAAATTTAATGATTCAAACGTATATTCTGAAAACATCGACTCATTTAAAAAATTAGTATGTGATTCTTTTTCTAAGGATTCTTTTGTGCTTATTGAAGGTTTTTATTATCAAAATGAATTGGATTCCGATTCTAATGCAAATCTCTTAGGTCTTGCTAGAGCGAATCAATTAAAAGAAATGCTAAAAAGTTGTATTGACTCAAATAAAATTCAGACTATAAGTAGCTTGTTTAATGGAAAATCGGATACTTTTTTAATTGCTTATCAAATTCAAGCGAAAAAACTAGTAGATTATTCTCAGATTAAAGAAACATCTTTAGTATCTAATGGTGACATTTTAGAGATACGTTTTCCTTCTGGAAATTCACAAGTAAATGAACAGGCTGATTTAAGTATCTTAAATACTATTATTGAAAAAGTAGCTTTATCCAAAACTTCAAAAATACTTGTTGAAGGTCATACCGATAATTCAGGCGATGAAAATAAAAATAACGCACTTTCTGCTTCCCGTTGCCTTGTAATTAAAAAAATATTAATTCAAAAAGGAATTCAAGAACAACAAATTGAAATAAAAAGCTATGGTTCAAAAAAGCCTAAGGTTTCTAATGACAGCGAAATTAATAAAGCGATTAATCGAAGGGTCGAATTAAAAGTTATTCAATAAACTAAAATATAAAATTATGTTTTTATTTAATATTCAAATTTTTCAAGGTGATATTACCAAAGATTTTAAAGGCGTAGATGCTACGATTGAAATCTTAATTATGTTATTTGTTGCGGCACTTCTTGGTTTTGCTATTGGTTATTTTATTAGACGACCAAAAAAAGAATATATTTTTGATAACAATGAAACTGAAATTTCGTTTGCAAAAAGTATACAAGAAACAGAAACTACAAATGCGATTAATAAAAAAGAAAAATTAGTTATTCAAAATGAGGTTTCTGAAACATTAGCTATTTCTAATGACAATAAAAAAGCAACTGCAAAGAAAACAAAGAGTAATATTCAATCTGAAAAAGAAATTAAAGTGACTCCAAAAGCTGAAGTTTCTTCTACAGAAGTTAAACCTAAAACTTCAAAAAGAACAACCAAAGCAATAAAAACCGAAGATTTAACTTTAATAGAAGGAATTGGCCCTGCGATTTCAAAATGGTTAAATGAAAACGGTATCAATTCGATGGAGCAATTAGCGGAAACCAAAGTAGATACGCTTCAAGAAATTTTGGATAAAGCCGGTTCACGATTTGTTATTCACACGCCTGCTACTTGGCCAATGCAAGCTGGAGTTTATCTTTCGGGAGATAAAGATGCTTTTGAAACATTAAAAAAAGAGTTGAAAGGCGGAAGAATCGTTAAATAAATTCAATCATTTTAGATGGTAATAGGAATAGCCGGAGGAACAGGTTCAGGAAAAACGACTGTAGTTAAAAAAGTCATGCAACTTTTTGCTAAGAAAGATGTCGTTTTACTTTCTCAAGATAATTATTACAAAGACAATTCGCATTTGTCTGTTGAAGAGAAAAAAAACACCAATTTTGATCATCCAGATGCTATTGAATTTTCGCTTTTAACCGAGCATGTATCCGCTTTAATCAACGGTCAATCCATTGAGCAGCCTACGTATTCTTATTTAACTTGTTCGAGAAATCAAGAAACCATTCATACTGAACCAAAAAAAGTAATTCTTATTGAGGGTATCTTAATTTTGACGGATAAGAAATTACGTGAAAAAATGGATATGTGTATCTTTGTAGATGCGCCTGCCGACGAACGTTTGATTCGTGTGATTCACCGCGATATGATCGAAAGAGGACGGGACGTTGTAGAAGTATTAAAAAGATATGAAAACACGGTAAAACCGATGCATGAACAATTTATAGAACCTTCTAAAAAGTTTGCAGATCTTATTATTCCGCTTGGTGGACACAACCATGTAGCGATTAAATTTCTAGCCGAATTAATTAAAACAAAAATACAATCAACACATATAACTAATTAAAATAAACAATTAACTTCAATGAAAAAATTTACTGAAATTCAATATCAAAGACCGAATCTAGAAGATTTCGCTAACCAATTGAAAACCAACATCGAAGCATTTAAAAATGCTCAAACTGCTGAAGAACAAAGAACTTTGTTTTTAAAAATCAGCAATGAAGGTAAAAAAATATACAGCAGCCATGCTTTTGTTGAGGTAAAATTTAGTCAAAATACGAAAGATGAATTCTTTGCAAAAGAAAAAGACTATTTTGATGCAGAAAGTCCAAGATTAGCTCCTGTTTATAAAGAATTTGGCATTGCTTGTTTAGATGCTAAATTTCGCTCCGAGTTAGAAAAAGAATTTGGAAAACAATTTTTTGATTTAACCACCCTTCAAAATAAAATTGTTTCTGAAGAAATCGTTCCTCTTTTACAAAAAGAAAATGAATTAAGCGCTAACTATCAAAAAATCAAATCAGAAATCAAAGTTGATTTTGATGGAAAAACGTATAATTTAAGTGGAATGAGTCCGCTTATGGAACATACAGACCGTGAATATCGCAAAGCGGCAAGCAAAGCCTATTACTCAGCTTTAATTAAAGCACAACCTGATTTTGACCGAATTTATGACGAGTTGGTTAAAGTACGTGTAGAGATGGCGACAAAACTAGGTTATAACGATTTTGTTGAAATGGGATATGACCGCATGGGAAGAACATGTTATAATGCATCCAACATTTCAACATATAGAGGTTTTATCGAAAAATATGTAACTCCAAAAGTCGCTATTTTAAAAGAGCGAATTCGTGAAAAACAAGGAATTGATGTGATGTATCATTACGACACCTTATTATTCTCGGATGGAAATGCAACACCAAAAACATCACCAGAACAAATGATTGCGGATGCTCAGGTAATGTATAATGAGCTTTCACCAGAAACGGGTAAATTCTTCAAACAAATGATTGATTTGGAAGTGATGGATCTTTTAAATCGTGAGAATAAAAGTCCGGGTGGATATTGCACCTATATTGATGAGATTAAATCGCCATTTATATTTTCTAATTTTAATGGAACATCTCATGATGTGGATGTTTTAACACACGAAGCTGGTCATGCGTTCCAATGTTATTGCAGTACACACTTTGAAGTTGCGGATTACTTCTTCCCAACCTCGGAAAGTGCTGAAATCCATTCAATGAGTATGGAGTTTTTTGCATGGAATTGGGTTGATAAATTCTTTAAAGAAGATACGGATAAATACAAATTAGGTCATTTGTTGAAATCATTATTCTTTTTGCCTTATGGAGTGACTGTAGATGAATTCCAACAAAATGTATATGAAAATCCAAGTTTGAGCCCAGAAGGCCGAAGAAATATGTGGAATGAAGTGAGTAAAAAATATTCACCATGGGTAAAAGTAGATAATGAGCCATTTTTAGAAAATGGTGGTCGTTGGCAGCCGCAAGCGCATATTTATCAATCTCCTTTTTATTATATAGATTATACGTTAGCGCAGTTGTGTGCTTTTCAGTTTTATAAAAAAATGAATGAAAACTTTGATCAAGCATGGCAAGATTACCATAGACTTTGTCAAAAGGGTGGTAGCTTGAACTTCTTAGAATTATTAGATGTAGCTAATTTGAGTTCCCCATTTGATGAAAAAGGATTTGCAGAAACTATTGACTTTATCTTTGCAGAAATTGAACGTTTGTTCAATTTGTATTTTGAGCAGCAACAAGCTCAAGCATAAGAAAATAATCTTTATGACTTTTTTAAAAACACGAACGTATGTTCGTGTTTTTTTATTTTATAGAAAACCCCATTTCGTTAAGTAAAAGCTTAACTTTAGCTACATAATCACCTTGTAGAATAATTTCTTGTTCTTTTACCGCACCACCAACGCCAAGCTTTGTTTTAATTTTTTTTGATAAGGCTTCCAAGTCGTCTTTAGAACCAATAAAATTTTGAATTAAGGTCACTTTTTTTCCGGCACGCTGTTTTGCATCCAAAATCACTTTAAGTTTTTGTTGTGCCGATGGTAACGTTTCCTCTTCAAGGTTTTCATACTCAAATTTAAAATTAGGATCTGTAGAATAAACTACATTACGAATATCTTTCTTTTTCATATTTATCTTACTTTACTTCTTAAAATTATAAAATCTAAAATATTTGGGAAAAAACGCTTAACATAAACGGCGAATATTTCTTTTTGGCCAATATAGGCTTCTTTCTTTTTTTGAGAAATGGCCCGAATCATTTTTTTAGAAAACACTTCAACTTCCATGCCTTGAGCAGTTGCTTCATCTTGCGCATTTTGAGCGTCTCCATGTTCATTTAATGCATTAAAAGCCACTTGGGTATTCACAAAACCAGGACAAATTAGAGTAACATCAATACCATCTTTTTGATGTTCTTGTCGCAATACATCAAAAAACCCATGCAATGCATGTTTGGCACCGGCATATCCCGAGCGATACGGCGTACCAAATTTACCTAAAAGACTGGTTACTACAACAATTTGACCTCCACCTCTTTTAATAAAGTAAGGTAAAATGGCTTTTGCTAAAGCGACATTAGCCAAATAATCAATTTGGATTAAACGTTCATCTACTTCTATTTTGGTATCAAGAATTAAAGAACGCTGACTAACGCCACCATTTAAAATTAAAATATCAATTTCTATTAATTGCTGAATTGCTTGTTCAACCCATAGTTTGGCTTGATGGTAATCCGCTAAATCAAAAGGTAAAACATCTATTTGATTTGGGTTGGATTGCTTTACTTGATGAAGTATCTCGGACTTACGAGATGAAATCAATACGCGATTATGCGGAGCCAAGTCTATTGCAAGCTGCCTGCCAATACCACTGGAAGCACCCGTAATCCATATGTTTTTATTTTTCATTTATATGTTTTATTCATTTCTTCAAAAGTACCCAAAAAAAAAGTCCTCAAAATTGAGGACTTTTTTATAATTAATCAATAAAAATTATTGAGCGGCATCAAATTTTAGGGTTTTTACAACCGAACCATTTAACAAAATATTGGCAAAATAAATACCATTAGATGGTGCTTTAAAATCTACATTTTGATTTTTAATAGTCTGATTTAAAACGACCTTTCCAGATAAATCTGTAATTTGTAATTGATGATTTTTAAATTTAGAATCTAATTGAAA
>Ga0208595_1000200_pt1 | contig 23177 bp, 42 predicted proteins | sample LakMenEpi28Jun11_FD_150742 | JGI IMG/M metagenome (GOLD analysis project Ga0208595, IMG submission 150742) | Freshwater microbial communities from Lake Mendota, WI - 28JUN2011 deep hole epilimnion (SPAdes) | ecosystem: Environmental > Aquatic > Freshwater > Lake > Epilimnion/Euphotic zone ...
ATAGTGAGAGTCGGATTAAAAAGCTTGCTGATATCGCAGAGACCTTTACCGATTACGAATACGAAAAGTCCGAAGAGTATTGGGGTGATCTGTTTAATAAGAACTTTGCCCGTTTGGTTGCCGCCGATTGTGCTCGTATTGCCTATAATAAGTCCGGCTGGTGTGGTTCTGCCGATATTAAGAAAGAATACGGAGTCGAATAATGAATAACATCATTCAATGGGTTGGCGCAGTATTCATCATCATTGGACACGTTTGCAATGCCGTTGGGCCAGATGCTTATCCATATAATATTGTTGCATTTACATTAGGTACCGTTATGTTCTTGACATGGACTATACGAGTAATGAATAAGCCTCAGATGACGGTAAATATTGTAGCAATCGTTACTTGTTTAATTGGATTATATAACGCTTGGAAATAATATGAATAAAAGATTTGGACCTATTACATTAGACGGCGAAGCAGCCGATCGCATTACTTTACTAAATTTAAAAGAACATCGAAACTATCTAAAAAAAGAATTGACCGAATGGCGTAAGAATCCTCGTACTGATGATAATCCCACAGGATACTGGCTTCATCCCGAGGATGTTGTTGGTAATGGCGCCGCTATCAATGCCCTCAATCTAATTATTAAAAATTTTGGTGGTTAAATGATGAACGATTTAAAATTTACTACCGCAGGAAATTATATGGATTCTAAAATTGACGATTTGATGTATAAGTCTGGTCTAACAGCTAGCGGTTGCTGGGATCAGATGGATTCTTATGATAAAGAAGCTATTGAAAAATTTGGCGAGTTGATCGTGAAAGAATGCATTGAAATTAATAAACAAGAACTTTCATTTAATGCATTTGAAAGATTGCTAAATAAATATCAAGAACATTTTGGAGTTAAAGAGTAAGTTAACAGTGATATTTGACCTTATTATAAAACTATTGGGAACTGCGTTCATGACAGCAGTGTTAACCTTTTGGGGCCTGGTACTGCTTGTTATTGTATATTGGATTATATACTGGATACTTAGACTTTGGAGTTACTTATTATGAATGAAAAAATTAAGCAATTTGCCGAATTGTCCAAGCAGTATAAAACAATTTTAGTTGATGGACAAATGCAATCGGTTCTTTTAATAGATCCCGAAAGATTCGCAGATATGCTTATTAACGAATGTATTACTGTAATTGAAAATTTATCTCCTGGATATAAAGATTATCGAGATCAAATTGAAAATGCGTTTCGTGTAGATTGCATAGCAGAAATTAAACAACATTTTTTAGATAATAAATAACAATATGAAGATTTCAAAAGTATCATTAGATTACTATGCCGCACATCAGGCAAATATTCTACGCATGCAAGAAACTTCTAGACAAACTAGAATTGAAACTGATCGCAAAGCAATAGAAAAGCAAAGAATAGAAAAAATTGACCCAAAACGTAGTGTTGATTTGAAACTTGGTAGGTACATAGATATTGAAGTGTGATTATTATGAAAAGAAATAATGTTTATTCCTGAAAAACAATATAAAGAGATAATTAAAAATACTGTAAATTTGTGCGTTGATGTTTGTTTACGTTATAATGACAAATTATTGTTAATTAAAAGAACCGAGGAACCCTGCAAAGGGGTTTTCTGGCCTATTGGTGGCAGAATTCACAAAGGTGAGCGAGCAATCGATGCTGCCAGGCGAAAAATCAAAGAAGAAATCGGTATAGATTTCAAAGGCGAACTTTATCCAATCGGATTTTACGAAGATCGCTATACATCCAACTCATTTAGCAAGAAAACCGATTACTGCACCCTAAGTATTGTCTGGGTAGGTGATCTTGAAGGCTTACCTTCAATTATTTTGGATGGGACCAGTGAAGAATATGGATTATTCGAAGAATTACCAAAAAGATTCAAAGTAACCACATTTCCATTATTTGAAGACACAATTTCATAAAATAGTGAGGTGTGAATTGTGTTAAATATATAATGCTGTTGCGGTTCTTGCCGTGACTTTTAATATTAACTATAAAAGGATACTGAAATGAGTATTTTAAGAAGATTGTTTGGGTTAGAACCAAAGAAAACAGAAGAACCAACTCTTGATCTTGCAGCAAGACAAGAAAAAATCAATGCATCACCTGCTATTGCCGCCGCTGCCGAAGCGCCAACTGCTCCAGCACCTGCTCCTGCAGATGTTGTGGTCGAGGCACAAGGTCAAGCACCAGCCGAACTAATTGCTACACCGGCAGACCCTGTCGTAGTAGCAGCTGTAACTGCACCAGTGGCTACAAGAGCTAGAAAAACAGCTGCATCAAAGGCTCCAAGAGCAAAAAAGATAAAAAAATAAAAAAAAGGGATAAAAATGGCAAATTGGGACGATCACGCTGAAGAAGAAAAAAGAAATCCAACGCCTTTTAATACTAACGCAACCCCACCTACAGGATACCAATCTGGTAATCCTGAGATGTTAAAAAGCCCCGGTGGTGCAATGCACTCCGGTGCAGATGTACTAGTTGCACATGATAAAGATAGTACAGATTGGATCAACAAAAAATGGCGGCCTGTTATGGGTTGGGTCTACATGATGACCTGTACAGCAGACTTTGTTGTATTTCCAATCTTATGGTCATTGCTTCAAGCAATGTCCGCAGGTCAAGTTACGAGCCAATGGCAACCTTTAACACTTCAAGGTGCTGGGCTATATCATATTGCAATGGGTGCCGTTCTTGGTATCGCTGCTTATGGCCGTACAAAAGAAAAAGTAGAAGGTAAAGCATAAGGTAATTTATTATGTATTTTATATTTGATGTGGATGGCACACTCACACCGAGTCGTGGCGTTATAGATAATGAATTTAAAGTTTGGTTTAATAATTTTATGGATCAACATCCTGTTGCATTTGTGACAGGATCTGATCTTGAAAAAACTATAGAACAGCTTGGAGAAGACCTGGTCAACAAAGCCAGGTTTTCTTTCAATTGCTCAGGTAATGCAATTTATCAACAAGGTAAATTAATCTACAAAAGCGATTGGAAATGTCCTGATGATTTATGGCTATTTCTTGAAAACAAACTGTATTATTCTAGATATAATTTTAAATATGGTAAACATTTCGAAGAAAGAATCGGGATGTTAAACTTTTCAATAGTTGGTCGTAATGCTATAGGTATTGAAAGAGACGAATACTATCAATGGGATAGAATTCATCTTGAGCGAGAGCATATTGCAAACGAAATCAACAACAAATGGTCTACTGTACAGGCCGTTGTCGGGGGCGAAACGGGCATTGACATATTTGCCAAAGGCGCCGACAAATCTCAAATACTCAAATATTTACCAGACGAAAAAGAAGTTCATTTCTTCGGAGACCGTATGGATAAGGTGGGTAATGATTATCCTTTAGGTAAAGTTATTATTGACAACAATATAGGTGGGTGTTATAATGTACTTAATTGGATGGATACTTGGCAAAAACTAAAAGCATTTTAAAATGGAGACATTATGGCAAACAATAAAGAGCTTGATACCAATACAACGAAATCAGGAAAACCAAAATTACATTCGAAACCTTTAGCAGACTTGCAGGCATTAGCAAACACAGTAAGACCAAAAAATCTTCCTATACTGAATAAAGCCATTCAAAAGAAAGTCGGCAGAGGTCGTTAATTGAAAGATTCAAAAGTAGAAAACCGTATGCGAGATCTAATGAAACCCGTAGATCGCCAACTGATGATGTGCGACAATGATGAAGATTTATTAATGTTTAATTGCGCAATGTTACAAAGAGTGTTTGAGGTATTTGATCAAACTGTAGGCCCAGATAAATGTCATGTTCTTATTTTAGATCATTTACAAAATAGAATTAGAAATCTGGCAAATAATAGAAATTTAGATGACGAAGAGGATTACGAATAATGTCAGTATTTTATAATATGGATACACCGCCGCCACCAACAAATCTAGTTGATTACATTAGCTCTACCAATGGCATTGCAAATAACATTGCCCAGTCAATTGCTGGAACTAGTGCTCAATCTCAACAAGATTTAATTTATGATATGGTTCGCTTGAAAAATATTCGAGTAAGAAACCTTGCTGAAAATTTAAGCAAAAACTTTTCAGGACAAGTTTACTTAACTGACCATATTTTCCATGCTGTTACATATAAACCAAAAGGTGCAAATATGCACTTCTTTAATATGAATTCGGCACCAAAGGTATTTGAGAACTCAGTTGTTATTTTAAGTAATAACAATGTGATGACTGATAATAATTTAAATCGTTTTATCGAATTGTATTTAAATTCACCTACATCTGCATTCGTTATTTGGGATTTTGATAACCACCACTGGTTTGCTCTGTCAGGTATGCTAGCTGCGTCATGTGATCTTTACGTACCAACACACTCTGATAATCTTGAACCATTATCAAGATTTAATAATATCATGGCAGGCCCGGTTGGGTCTGGTACTATTCAATGGTCTAAAGAATATTTAAAAGAACATTTAAATCTTATTACAGACACAGATCGTAGCAATGATCCATTAGGAACACACATTGAATATCCGCAATTCCCATTACGTCAAAAGAATTTAACCACACTACATAAAACATTGCCAAATGTAAAATTAGTAGATGGTTCTTATCATAGCCGAGATATGTTGGATCGATTTACCGAATGGTGCAGTCATAAAGCACATTGGATTGTTCCAGTATTGAATGATGCGCCAATTCGAATATACGATGCTTTAATTACTGGAGGAATTCCAATCGTTCCTCGCTCATTAAAATATCATAGAGATATTGTTAATATGCATGATTATATTTTATTCTATGATTATGAAGATATTCAAAATCCATTACCAATTACTGAAAAAGCAAATAAAATATTTGATGAAACCGGTAAAGACGGCATTTTAGCTCGTCACAATTTAATTATGAACAATTACCATGTCGATAATCGCGTGGAAACTATTTTGAAAGCCGTACAAAATGAATTTAGAATCCCCAACTTGGTATAAAGAAGCCGATTCGAAAGAACAGAAGTTATTTAGGGAATGGTTACAAGGCGTTCTTAGAACGGACATTGTGAATTTGACTTTCTTGAAGAAAGATGATACAATAAGAAAAATGAAGTGTACTCTTATCGAATCATCGTTACCGATTCTAGAAAAGAAAACAGATCGCGTCAGAAAAGAAAATGACGACGTGCTTTCTGTTTTTGATTTAGAGAAAAACGAATGGCGATCGTGTAGGTATGATTCTATCAGAGAAATTAAATTTACAATAGGGGATAAAATTGGCATCTAAACGTGAACATGATTTGAGTCGCACATATGGTTCGGAACCTACGGTTTCGCACCTTGATCCTATTTCTGTAAACTATAACGCAGACTTGATGCGTATTAATAATTGGTATTCTGCAGAAAAGACTCGTGCTGACTCTTACAAGTATTACGAATATTATATTAAACATAATAGACCAGAAGATGCGAAATATTTTTCTGAAATTGAAGAGAAAGATGTTCATATTACGTATGGTTGGGTTGCTAGACTAGTTCTTCAAGGCGCAAAATTATCACCTACTCATATGCAAGGTTTTAATAATGCACTTGATGAATTGATTCGGTTAGGCAAAAACAGATTCTACAATAAAAAGTCTGTTGCTAAGGTTGTAACGCCTATTGGCACAGTTAAAAAACCTTCTATTCAAGATGTAATGAAGGAAAAGACTTCTGAGTATATTGGCGAAGTCGAAGGATTGATTGATGACTTCATTAAGAATGATGTTGAGATTAATTTATACAATAATTTAAAATCTAATCAAATTCCTGGACCATATGTTTCAGACATTAAAGAATGGGCACAGAAAAAATTAGATCAATATAATGCAGTCGTTGATACTAAAGATTCTCAAACGATTGAGGGTTATTCTAATATCAATAAACGCAAACTAAAGAACTTAGTTAAGCTATTTGAGGCATTTATTGCTGATTGCGAGAAATACTCACAATTTAAGAAAGCAAATCGCAAACCTCGAGCAGTAAGAGAAAAGCCTGCAGTCACACAGATTAAATCTCTTAAGTATAAAGTTAAAGATGAAGAACTTGGGTTGACATCTGCAAAAGCAATTGATCTTGTAGGTGCAGAACAAGTCTGGTTATTTAATACTAAAACTCGTAAGCTAGCAGTTTATACGTCTGAGTCTACAAAAGGTATGACTGTTAAGGGGTCGGCTTTGCAAAATTGGTCACCAGATAAATCTAAGCAAAAGACACTACGTAAACCTGCAGAACAAATTAAAGATCTAATGGGTGCAGGCAAAGTTAAGTTGCGAACATACATCAATGATATTAAGGCTAAAGAACAAGCGGTTAATGGTAGGATAAATATAGATACAATCATTTTACGAATTATGAGGTAACTATATGTCAGTGTTAAAATTAACATATTGCTCGCTTATCAAGATTATTTTATCTCAGATAGGCGGCAATCCATTACAACAACTTTATTCTCAGTTGAGCCAAGGCAAAGCACAGGCCGCTCAAGGTGGTTTGATACCAACTGGGTTATTGGAAATTAAACAACTAATTGATCAAGTAACCGCAACTATAAATGCGGCGCAGGCGGCTGCTAGTGATTTTTCAGATGTCATGGAAAAAATTGGCGGGCAACTATACCAAAATCCAGTTGGTACATCTATCACCGCTGCTATTGCAGGCATTGATGCTAGGATAGCGACTGTTGATGATGGTCTTGTTTCAAGTCCAGGCGATGCAACACTAACTGCTCAAAAAGCGGCTCTTGTTGCTAATAAAACGGCATTACAAGATTTTAAAACAAATACTGATAGATTGTCGGGAGTAGGACCAGCTTCAGGGTCAGCTAATGCCGGTGGTTGTTCTTTACAAGATTTATTGGGCAGTGGATGTACACCTAACGGTGACGTTCCTGATATTGACCTTAAAGCATTAACAGAATCATTAAAAACCAAAGACTTAATTGATGCTATTACCGCAAAATTAACAAGTGGATTGGGTATTGCTGATGTAGTTACTGCTTTGGCAACATTTAAAACAACAATCGACGGATTTAATTTAAACTTCAATACAATAGTAAACAAGGCAGCAATTAGAAGTGCAGTAACTTCTCAAATTACACAGATTGTTTATAATTTGTTATCAGGTTGCGGTAATCAAGTATTTGATCTGACATTAAAATCAAATGTTAAACAAACATTGTCAGTTTATGCGGCAGCGATTCAACAACAAAATGAATCGGGTGCAGCATATTATGATATTTACGGTAATGTCATTGCATCTGTCAGTACTGAAGTAACGCCGCCAACAAATAGTGTAACAGTAAAACTAACTTAAGAAAATATATCATGATCGTAGTTGACTTTAATCAAACAGCCATTTCTAATCTTATGATGGAGATTGGCAGCCGCAATGACATCGAAGTGCAAGTACCACTTCTGCGTCATATGATTCTAAATTCTATTAGAAGCTATAAACAAAAATTCGGTAAAGAATTTGGCGAGATTGTGATTGCTTGCGACAATCAAAATTATTGGCGCAGAGAAGCATTTAAGTTCTATAAGGCCGGTAGGAAAAAAGCTCGTGAAGCATCTGGCTTAGATTGGAAACAAATTTTTGAAGCATTGAATCTTATTAGGAGTGAGATTGATGTATTCTTCCCATATAAAGTAATTAATGTCGATGGCGCAGAAGCAGATGACGTGATTGCAGTATTGGCAGAATGGTCTCAGACAAATGATACTAGTAATGTATTGTTTTCAGAACCAAAACCATTCTTAGTATTATCAGGCGATCATGACTTTATTCAATTGCAAAAATATGAGAATGTTAAACAATTTTCACCTATTCAAAAGAAATATGTAAAATCAGATATTAGCCCAGAAAAATATTTGTTTGAACATATTATTCGAGGTGACAAGGGTGATGGTATCCCCAATGTTCTTTCTGCAGATGATAGTATTGTAACCGGTACAAGACAAAAAGCTATTAGACAAGATAAATTGGATATATGGTATAAAGATTTTGATGCTATGCCACAGGATGCTGAGTTCAAAACAAATTATGAGCGTAATCGCAAACTAGTTAGTTTTGATTGCATCCCAACTTCAATTAAAGAATCTATTATAAATACTTATACCGATAAGCCGACAAAAGATAAAAGTAAATTATTAACTTTCTTTGTTGAACATAAAATGAAGAACATGCTAGAAGTTATAGAGGAATTTTAAAGTGAAAACATCTATCCCACAGATTTTTGATGAAGTTGAAAAGGCTGGCTCCAAAGAAGCCAAGATTAAAACATTAAGAGCATATGACCATCCTATTCTAAAAGGGATGTTGCAAATTAATTTTGATCCAAATGTTAAAATGAGTTTACCTGAAGGTGAGCCTCCTTACAAAAAGGATACATCTATACCTGCAGGTTATTCTGAGTCAAATCTTTATGTAGAATTTAGACGTTTTTATATTTGGTTACAAAATGATGTTAATTTGACTCGCGCTAGAAAAGAGCAGTTGTTTATTCAATTGCTTGAAGGCATTCATTGGACAGAAGCTGAAGCAGTGTGTCTAGCTAAAGATAGAAAACTACAAACTAAATACAAATCATTGAAAGAAGATTTGGTAAGAGAAGCTTTTCCTGGTCTATTGCCTAATAAGCCAATCATTCCGCCATTGGGAGAACCGAAGGCAAAAAAGACGGATTCTTTGAACGCATCCTGACCTGGTTCAAAGAAAAACCAGTTTCTGTGCCAAAAGAACAATGGTCAGATCAAGGAACGATTCCCGACGATCCTAATCACGATAGTAGAATGTTTCTTGAACATAAATTTAGGGCTTTTGATAAGACTTGACAACATCGTCAAAAGATGTTATAATTAATTATTCGTAATGGAGTTTTTATGACAATGCATATTGTTGGACCCTGGTTATCTACAAACGGTAAGAAAAAAGGCAAACACAAGTATCGTTCTGCTGAAGAAGCAAAGCGTGCTCGTGACCTTGATGGCAGCTGGCAACAAGTACTTGCTCAACACGGGCAAGCAATTCAAAAGAAAAAAGTAGAAAAGACATTCGAGTCTTTATCATATACTTTATCTGCTCCTGCGGGCAGGCAAACAAGCAATCACATTAAGAGTTTAGACACCGGTCATAGTGGTGCAGTTTGTACTAAGGGTATTCCTCAGTATACTGGCACTAACATTATCGGTATTGGTACTATGCACAAATCCAATGCTGTGCCTATCTTTAGTGATGATGAGGCAAAATCTATTTCAAGTATGAGGCGCTAATGAGAACAATAGTTTTAGTAACAGGTGGTTTCGATCCAATTCATTCTGGTCATATCGAATATTTTAAATCAGCTAAAAAATTAGGCGATTTGTTAGTTGTGGGTGTAAATTCTGATGCATGGTTGACTCGTAAAAAAGGTTCGCCGTTTATGCCCTGGGAAGAGCGTGCAACTATTGTTGCTTCCTTACAAGATATAGGCAGAGTTATCAACTTCGATGACAATGATAACTCTGCTAAGGATGCTATACGTAAAGTTAGAGAGATATATCCTAACGAAAAAATTATTTTTGCTAATGGTGGAGACCGTACAAAAGAGAATATCCCGGAAATGGATATTATAGATGATAACCTAGAATTTTTATTCGGTGTAGGTGGCGAAAACAAAATGAACTCTAGTTCTTGGATTCTTCAAGAATGGAAAGCCCCAAAAACAGATCGAGTTTGGGGATATTACCGAGTACTACACGAACAAGACAAGGAAGTAAAGTTAAAAGAACTTACTGTTGATCCTGGTAAATGTTTAAGCATGCAACGACATAAAGATCGTGGAGAACATTGGTTCGTTGCAGAAGGAACAGCTACGGTTTATAGTTTAAATCGAAGCACAGATGTTGAGCTAAAAGGGACTTATGAGAAATTTGAAAGTCTACATATTGGCAAAACAGAGTGGCATCAGCTTTGCAATGAAGCTGAAGTCCCATTGAAGATTATCGAAATCCAGTATGGCGATAATTGTATTGAAGATGATATTGAAAGGAAACCTTAATTATGACAATCCCATCCAGCCCAGTAGATCGTAAAGCAATTTTAGATTGCATGAAAGAAGTTAGTTCATCGATGACACGCATCGAAGGCGAACGTGAATTCATTCGAGAAGCTATCAACGAAATTTGTGAGAAACAACTATTGTCTAAAAAGACATTCCGTCGTATGGCACGAGTTTATCACAAGCAAAACTTTAGTCTTGAGCTAGAGGAACACGAAGAGTTTGAATCAATGTATCAAGCTATTACTAATACCACTACAATGGCTAAAGAAACTGCTTAATATGTTTAACCAATTTATTCTCGAAGCTAAGTATTTGGATAATATTAATCGTGTAAAACGAAAAGGTATTATAGGTGTTTATGCTAGTTTAGAGAAAATCGAAGAGATTAAAAAGACGGTAATTGCGAATGAACCAAAATATAAGGTTTCTTTTTCAATTAATCCACAATTTAATCCATTTATCCCATATAATGCTTGACACCTTTTTAATATGGTGTTATAATAGTATTGTTAAGGAGAAAAAATGAGTATGATCTATAATATATTTGAACAATTAGCAAATGATAATTCCCGTTTAGCTAAAGAAGCAATTCTTGTTAAAAACAAAGATAACAAAACACTTAAACAAGTTTTCTATCTTGCACTTGACCCGTTCATTCAATTCTACATTAGAAAAATTCCAAGTTACGATTTTGTTTCAGAGAGCAAAACTTTGGAACAGGCATTAGATGATTTATCACTATTGTCTAGTCGAACAGTAACAGGCAACAATGCTATTTCACATCTACGTAATGTTCTATCTAACTTGAGTAAAGAAAATGCCAAAATCATTGAGCGTGTTATTGCAAAAGACCTCCGTTGCGGAGTCTCCGAAGCCACAGCAAATAAAATTTGGCCCGGTATTATTTCGACATACCCAGTTATGTTGGCTTCTGGATACGACCAAAAGCTTGTCGACAAAATCGCACTCCCCGCGCTTTGTCAGCTCAAGCTCGACGGAATGCGATTCAATGCAATCGTCAAAGACGGCGTAGTAGAATTTAGATCACGCAATGGTAAGGAAATAACTATTCCTAATCCATCATTCCCAATACCATTTATTAAGATGGCAGAATTCTATAAAGATGATATGGTATTCGATGGTGAATTGTTAGTTGCAGATTATGCAGGTAAACCAGTTAATAGACAAACAGGTAACGGCATTTTATCTAAAGCAATTAAAGGTACAATGAGTAATACTGAAGCTGAAAACGTACGAGCTACATTGTGGGATGCTATTCCATATGCTTCATTCAAACAAGGTATTGACAAAGAGCCCTACAATGTTAGATTGGGCAAACTCAATAATTGTATTTCACACGTTAAATCTAATTTTGACCAATTTAGACATTATGTAGATTTAGTGTGGACTAAGCAAGTAGATACTTTATATGAAGCACAAAAAATCTTTGAGAAGTTCTTGGCAGAAGGTCAAGAAGGTACTATTCTAAAATCCAAAACAGGTATTTGGGAAGATCGCCGATCTAAAGATCAAATTAAGTTCAAGGGAGAACTTGAATGTGATCTGATGGTAGTTGACTGGGAAGAAGGTACTGGTAAAAACAAAGGTCGCTTAGGCGCACTAGTATGCGAAACAAGTGACGGTGTTATTCGTGTTAATGTTGGCTCTGGTTATTCGGATGAACAACGAGCAGAGTTTGACAAAAAAGTAATAGGAAAAATTATTACTGTACGTTATAATGCACGTATTAAAGAACGATCTGGCGAAAGTGAGAGTTTGTTCTTACCTAGATTTATTGAATTACGTGAAGATAAAAGTACGGCAGAGGCAAGTAAATCTGTAAAGTAAGCATAAATAAAAAGCAAAGGTGCTTTTATGATCGCAAAGATTTATAGATTTCCAGAGAAACGAACTTTATTTAAAGGGTATAAAATACCCCTGTATACTGAGGATGAGATTGTTTTGACAGTTATTGCTTTAAATATTTTTGGCAACTTGCCCGAAAAAGTTACTGATAAAACTTTAGAGTCATATGATCCTGTGACAGTTATTAAATCTTTGGTTGAAGCAAAATCCTCAAGTCTATTGTCAAATAAGTCTAAACAAATTATTGCAGACATATTGAAATCTATAGAAACTTTATGAATATTTTTTATTTACATCATGACCCTAAAACTTGCGCTGAATTACATAACGACAAGCATGTCGTTAAAATGATTTTAGAATATGCTCAACTTCTTTCTACTGCTCATCGTATTCTTGATGGTACTCAATCTGTGGGTGTCAGTAAAACTAATCGAAAACAAACCAAATACATTCTTTCCGATGAGCGTGAATATACTTTGTACCGTTCTACTCATGCCAATCATCCTTCAGCAATTTGGGTAAGACATTCTTATGAAAATTATGAATGGTTATATAAATTATTAATTGCAGTATTAAACGAATATACTTATAGGTATGGTAAAATTCATGCGACTGCTCGACTAATAGATGCATTACGCGCGCCACCAACACATATTCCTAAAGGTGTAGGATTTACTGAACCTACACCTGCAATGCCAGAAGAATATAGAGTTAAAAATAACTCAATACAATCGTATATAAATTATTATGTAGGTGCTAAAAAGCATTTAGCGAATTGGAAAAAAAGAACTATACCATCTTGGTATGAATTTAATTGAAAGGCAATTATGACAGAAACACATCGAGTACCGGTTGAGCAAGGCTACACAGACGACCGCGGCACAATTCTCCCCCTTACACATGGCGACGCTAATGTCCAAATGATTTGGTCTAAGCCAGGCGCACTTCGTGCCAATCACTATCACAAAACAGACACACATACCTGCTATCTAGTATCAGGTGAAATGATGTTCTACTGGCGCAACCATGGTGAAACAAAGATCCATCGTGAGCACTATAGCAAAGGTGATATGTTCAAGACGGGTCCTATGATTGACCATGAGATGGTTTTTGAAACTGATTCTATCATGGTAGTTATCTCAGAACACAAGCGAGATGCAACTACATATGATGAAGATATTGTAAAAATTGCACCATTGCACGAACAATATGTTGAAGTATGATGTTTGCCGTTGTTGCGGCAGTAATGATCTAAAGCACTGGCTAGCATTACCGAATTCTCCGGTAGCCAATGCTCTTTTCTCTGAACCAGATTTTTACAGACACCCATTAGAACTAAATCGTTGTTCTGATTGCGGTCATATGCAATTGGCATCTGCTCCAGACCCAGACCACGTATTTTCAACATACAAGTATAAATCTGGAGTATCAGCTTCATTTAGAAAACATTTTGAAAGCTATGCTGAAAATGTTTGTACACGGTATGGGGCAGGTAGTGCAAATAAAGTTCTTGAGATTGGTAGCAACGATGGTTATTTGCTACAACAATTTAAAGAAGAATATGGCATGGAAGTTGTCGGGGTTGAGCCATCCGAATATTTAATCGAAGAACATACAAGTAAAAATATTCCTGTAATTACAGATTTCTTTACTACATCTTTAGTTAAAACACAAGCATGGGAAAACAACTTTGATTTTATCCTGGCAAACAATGTACTTGCACATATTCCTGACACATTAGATGTTGTTAAAGCTATTTCAAATGCGTTAAAACCAGGTGGCGTATTAGTTGTAGAGTGTGGTGACCAGTCGGGTATTCTAAGCGGAAAGTTCTTAGACAATGTTTATCACGAACACATTGATTACTATTCCCCATACTCATTCTCTAAACTTTTAGAGCGCGCTGGATTAATTGTAGAAAAACATATCGCAATTAACACCCATGGTGTTAGTTTTAGGATCTATGCTAGAAAATTGAGCGGCGTTTCTGATGTTGTTAAGCCTAATGTAGATTGGGAACAAACTAAAAAAGATGTAGAGCAATATAACTCTGATCGTGAAGATCGAATGAAAGCTTTATTAAATGATAGACCTTTTGTTGCTTATGGTGCGGCCGCAAAAGCAGTAACATCATTATATACATTACATTTAGTTAATTCTAAACTAACAGGTGTTGTTGACGACAATGAGTTAAAACAAGGCTACTATTTCCCAGGGACAGATAAGTTAATTACTAGCCCAGAAGATTTAGATAAAGATGCACTTGTTTTTGTTGTAGCATGGAATGTATTTGATGACATTAAAGCTAAATTAGTAAGTAGAGGACATCGAGGAGAAATACTCTGCATGCAATAATCTATGGTACCGGTAAATGGGCAGGAGTTTTAGGCTCTAAATTGTTGAGTCACAGAATTAAACCCATTTATGTTGGTAGTAAAAAATCAGAAAATACATATTCCCGAGAGGCCATTAAAAAAGCCTCATATCGGGGATTACCTATTTACATCGCATCTGCAACAGACAAACATCTAAGTGATCTTAAAGATTGCTTAGAGTTACAGCCCACTAAGATATATGTAGAAAAAGGATTTTCAAGTAGTGCCGAAAAACAAGAAGCATCTGCACTTGTTAAAGGTATACCTACATATATTTTATCACAACATAGATATTCTATAATTTTTGACCAATTAACATCTGGTTTAGATGTTGACAAAGTTATAAAATGTACTTATAATTGGGGTATTGAAAGAAATACTGTTTCTGAATATCTGTATCACATTGCGTCTTTAGATTCATATCTAAAAAACAAAAATGTTGAAATATACCATAATGAATACGGTGAGTATATTATAGATGATATTTCTACAGTAAACATTTCAAAGCAATTTCAAAGAAGATTGAAAATACAAATAGAAACAGAATTATATACTGGCGAGTTTATTATTACTAAAGCTATGAACAGTATGACAATGAAAAGTAAAAGAGACAAGCAAAAAATTATTTTGTCCTCTAGAGGTGAAGACACCGTGAGTAAAATGATTAATGAGATTGTTTCTAATGAAAAGAAAATAAGACTTGAAAGGTTATGATGAAAATTTTAATTTTAGGATCTGATGGATTTATCGGATATCACTTGAGTAATTCGATTTTAGCAGATGATCGTTTTAGCGATGTAAAAATTGTAGGTGTCGACAAGTATAAGACTCGCACCGATATGTTACCACAGGATGATCGTTTTGAATTCCATCAATTGAATATTATGGAAGATCATAATATTATTGATAAGTTAATTGAAGAATGCGATGTGTTATTACCATTTGTTGCTATTGCTACACCTAAGCTATATGTTGAACAACCAATGCGCGTGTTTGAATTAGACTTTGAAGAAAATCTTCGTGTAATTAAATTGGCACAAAAATTAGGTAAGCGTGTTTTATTCCCATCTACTTCTGAAGTGTATGGTAAAGGTGAAGCACCGTTTGACGAAGAGACTACAGATTTGGTATATGGTCCTATTAAGTATTCTCGTTGGATTTATGCTTGCTCCAAACAATTACTTGATCGTGTAATCTTTGCGATGAATCAACGAGACGGTTTTCGCTTTACATTATTTAGACCATTTAACTGGGTAGGCCCATATCTTGATACATTAGAAGCAACATCAGAAGGTTCTTCAAGATTAATTACACAATTAATCGGAGATGCTTTATTTAGGGGTGAAGTAACATTGGTCGATGGTGGTCATCAGAAACGATGCTTTACAGATGTTAGAGATGGCGTTGGAGCGTTAAAAGAAATTCTTCTAAATGAAGAAATATCTAATGGTAAAATTTATAATGTAGGCAATCCATGGAATAATCTATCTGTAAGAGAAGTTGCTTTAAAAGTAATTGATCAATTAGAAGATGCAGGATTAACTAAACAAAAAGCTACAATTAGTGTTAAATCTAGCGGAGAATTTTACGGTGCAGGGTATCAAGACGTTACAAGTCGTGTTCCTAGCATAAATAATATAGGAAACGACCTTGGATGGACACCTAAGTACACATTTGATCAATCATTGACAAATATTGTGGATTCTATTCCTCATCCAAATTAAAACTTACAATTTAATATATAATTGTATTAGGAGCTAATTAATGCCATTTTACGATTTCAAATGTTCTGAGTGCTCAAACATTTTTGAAGTTATGTGTCGAATTTCGGAAAGGGAAAATCAACATTGCCCTACCTGCAATTCTACCAAATACGAATCTCACCACACAACGCCGATTCCCTTCGGCGACCCTGTCCGTTTAGGCGTACGAACTATAGACAACGGATTTAGGGAAGTTTTATCTAAGATTAATTCGACTAACGGTCGTCAAGCTAATCTTTCAGATAAGTTGAGCAGACGCTAAAATATATGATGCTAAAATCCCACTTTAAAAATCGGGAGGACAATCCTTAGAAATTGTCCTCATTTCGTACTATCCAAAGAGGACGCACATGGCAAAAGCAAGAACTAACCTTCAGATTCAAAATAATCAAACACCCCAACTTACTATAACTAATAATAAGTTGAAGTTATGTTTATCAGATATGAAGACCATTAAGCCATTAACTGACAATCAGAAAGGGTTTTTTGATGCATATGAGAAATCGAAAGTTTCTTTGTTACACGGAGTTGCAGGAACAGGAAAAACATACATAGCGTTATACCATGCATTAGATGAGGTTTTAGATAAACGAAATCAATATCAAAGGATAGTAATAGTTAGATCAGCAGTGCCTAGTAGAGAAATTGGGCATTTGCCTGGAGACGAAAAAGAAAAAACAGAAGTATATACCGCACCATATGTAGAAATTTGTCAAGACTTATTTGATAGGCCAGACGCATATACAAGACTTGTAGAGCAAAAGGCAGTACAATTTATGATAACCTCTTTTGTTAGAGGAATTACTTTGAGTAATTCTATTATAATTGTAGATGAGTGTCAAAATATGACTGACATGGAATTAAATTCTATAATGACCAGAGTAGGGCCACGGTCAAAGATCATATTTTGCGGAGACTTTAGACAAACTGATTTATACAAAAAAACCGATATGTCTGGATTAAAGAAGTTTATGGCAATTGCAGACATGATGCCAAGTTTTAAGACTTTTGAATTCGGCACAGGTGACATTGTAAGATCTTCTATAGTTAAGGAATATATATTAGCGAGACTAGAATATGAAAATAAATATGAAACAAATTAGGAGTTAAAATGAGAGATAATCAAATCTATGAATTTGAGAACTTTTTACCGGATGATTTATGCGACACAATCGTTGCTTGGTTTAGTACGAGACCAAGGATGAACGTAAGTGGGCGCAATAGATTATTCAACGGTAAAACTATAGATTACAGTAATATTCAAGACTACACAATTAAACGCTGGGTTAATGCATTTAAGTTTGATGCAACAGCCGTAGCAAAAAAAGTATTCAATGAAGAATATCTGTATCCAGATTACACAGATTTGGTTTCTTGGGAAAGCGGCTCCGGGATGATTTTACACGCAGACAACTGCGATCAAGAAGGCGAACCAAATTTCTGTTCTTGGAGAAATTATTCCGGAGTATTATATTTGAACGATGATTTTGCCGGAGGCGAAACCTTTTTTCCGGGACACGGTCCACATTTTATTAAACCTATGAAGGGCAAATTGGCATTATATCCCGCAGGCATAGAATATAGTCACGGTGTTAGTACAGTTGTTGGTACTAGATATACAATGCCAATTTGGTTTACTAAAGATAGAAATTATATAGAAGTATAAGGAGAATAAAATGAGTTTTGAGTTTGAATTTACTGAAGAAAAGTTACAGCAATGTTTATCTAGAAATAAAAACATCCCTGTTTTATTTGAGGCACTTGAAAATGTGTTGCCGAAGTATGAGATAACAACTGTCGAAAGAGTTGCTGCATTTTTAGCACAATGTGGTCATGAGTCTTTAGACTTTACTGTACTACAAGAAAATTTAAATTATGGCGCCAAAGGATTGTTGGGATTATTTAAAAAGTATTTCGCAACAGAAGCATTGGCAAAAGAATATGAGCGCAAACCTGAAAAGATCGCAAACAGAATTTACGCAAACAGAATGGGTAACGGACCCGAAGCTTCCGGTGATGGTTATGCACACAGAGGTCGTGGTGCTATCCAACTTACAGGTAAATTAAATTATCAAGCATTTGCCAACTCTATTGGGCTAACATTAGAAGATGCTGTTCATTATTGCGAAACAATGGATGGTGCTATTGAATCTGCTTGTTGGTTTTGGACAAAAAACAAATTAAATGCTATTGCAGATAATAAGGATATATTACTATTGACAAAGAAGATCAATGGTGGTACAATAGGATTAGAAGATCGTAAAAAACATTACGAGCACAATTTAGAAATTTTGGCCGGCTAATAAAGGTAAATTATGTCAATGATACTTGATGTGGATGTGTTTTTGAAGGCGTGCGAACAAAAACCTTGTGAGGAAAATGTTCATTTATATCGCGATTTGATTGCTGAAGAATATGATGAATTCCGTCAAGCAACGGTTATGCGAGACGATGTAGAGCAATTAGATGCTTGTATGGATATGATCTGGGTTATTCTAGGTTATTGTCATATGAAAGGCTTTGATGTTAGAGGCGCTTGGAAAGAAGTTGCTGATAGTAATCTGCATAAAATTGACTATAAAACTGGTAAAGTAATTCGTCGCGAAGATGGTAAAATATTAAAACCCGAAGGATGGAAACCTCCAAATCTAAAACCTTATGTTTAATCATGTACAACTTGAGTTTCCTAAACTAAAACGAGTTACCGCTGATAATGGTAGCCGTGTTTATGAAACACCATCGGGTAAAGCATACCCGTCTGTAACTACTGTCACTGGATTGCTTAAAAAACAAGCAATTATAGAATGGCGTAAGAGAGTAGGCGAAGAAGAAGCAAACAAAATATCTAGCAAGGCCGCTGGCCGTGGAACGCGCATTCACAGCTTATGTGAACAATATCTTTTAAACAAGGAAATTGTTCCAAATATGTTTGATGTTGAGATGTGGCAAAATATGAAACCGGTACTTCATAGCATTGACAACATTCACGCTTTAGAACAACCATTATATTCAGATCATCTAGAAGTCGCAGGGACTGTAGATTGTATAGGTGAATACAATGGTAAAATGTCAGTAATAGATTTCAAAACATCCAGACGTATAAAACATCATGATGATATTCATGATTATTTTATGCAATGTGCAGCATATGCCGTTGCTTTCGAAGAGATGACTAAAATACCAGTACCACAATTAGTAGTGCTCATAGCAGTAGATGATGAAAAGCCATTGGTGTTTGTAGAAAAACGAAACAAATGGATCGACGGATTTAAAGAGCTACGAGCAGAATATAAGAAATGGAAGTTGATCTAGTATAATAAAAGATCAACTATATAATAGATTTTCAATTCTAGACAATATATAATATGTTATCACAAAAAGTTAAATTTTTAGATAAGGTTTACAAACCACCATTCAAACCTTTTTATGACAAATATCGAGGACATGAATTTGTTGTCAAACACTTTCATCCTGACGATGTTGATAAAAGGCATGTCTTGTTAGAGTGTATTAGCGATCCTAATCTAAAAGTTGATGGATATGTGCATGTTGGAGATTTAACTAATATTTTATAGCTGTATGAAGCAAAGAGAACGGTGTTCTGGACGGGGGTGCGAATCCCCCCAGGTCCACCAAAAAGATTTTTATCCTAGGCCACAAGAACCAACTACGTGTTGTGGTAGAGGATGTGAAGGATGTGTCTGGATCAGCTACTTCGAAGCACTAGACAGATGGAAAAATCTTTTTGAGGGGCCTGAATAGTTTCGACAGGGCAATTAGTAACAGAGTGGACAGCTCGGGAATGTGAAACCCGTAGGGTTGAGGTAACTCGGCCGAAGAAGCAAAAAACGTAAATGCAAACGACGAACAGTTCGCTTTAGCAGCCTAAACGCTGCTTAGGGTTTCGGTAGGTTTCCTCGTAACAGAATAACCTACTTTTTTTATTAAGGAATAATATGTCATTTAAAGACAATCTATATGAAGTTGTAAGAGGCGCAATTCAACCTCAATTAGTAGAACATCTAGATTTGGAATTTGAGTTACTAAAAAGAGTAACTTATATGAAGGGTGGTCAAAGTGAGGAAAACAAATTTATGTTTGGTGATACCCAAGTAACAAATAGTTTTGCTTATTATTCTGCGGCTTGTTTCGAAACATTATCTGTACAAATGTTACCAATGATGGAAGATATAACAGGTAAAAAACTTTATAATACTTATACCTATGCGAGGATATATTATAAAGGTGCAGTAATGACAGAACATACTGATAGACCAAGTTGCGAATTTTCAACCACTGTTAATATTTCTGTAGATCCTGAACCTTGGGAAATTTGGTTTGATAATTTAAAAGGTGAGCGTTTTCCTATCTTTTTAGAACCAGGAGATCTTATTGTTTACAAGGGTGATATCTTACCACATTGGCGAGATGAATACAAAGGCGAAAGACAAACACAAGCGTTTCTACATTATGTAGATAAATTTGGTAAGTATAGAGATTACAAATATGACCACAGACAATATTTGGGATTTCCGCCACCTAGCGGTGGAATGGGAGGTTTATGAGTACATTAAAAGAATTAACTTCGGAAAAACACAAGGAAGCTGAAGAGCAACCTTTTATTAAATCAATTTTCAAAGGTCAAGTTGACAGAGACAAATATATTGACTATTTGTATCAATTGCTAGTACTGTATCAAAATTTAGAGTGGCATGGTTCACGACTAGGTATTTTTAAAGGTATAGACAATATTAAAAGAGCAAAAGCAATCGAATTAGACTACAATGAATTAATAGGCGATGGGGCATCCAGTGGCAAGTTAAATGCGTCAACAATTAATTATATTAATTATTTAGAAACAATTAAAGACGATACAACTAAAATGTTAGCTCATGTATATGTAAGACATATGGGCGATATGTTCGGCGGACAAATGTTAGCTAAATTATTACCTGGTAGTAATAGAATGTTTCAGTTTGAAAATTTACCACAACTAATTGCAAATGTGAGACAGAAATTAAATGTATCATTAGCCGAAGAAGCCAATGTGGCATTTACTCATAATATTAATATGTTGAAAGATTATAATGATTGAAGTGTGGCCGCAGGCCAACAAGCTTGCAAAAGATATTATTAAAAAATTAGAGTCATACACACCTGAAGATTTGAAGCCAGAATATAGACACGAGTCTGATAATTTTACGTGGGAAAATTATATTTGGACTTCTGACAAATTTCGTAGAGCACACATTGAGATTGTAGATGCCACGAAACATAAAAAGATGTGGGTCATGCATATGTGTATCTTCCCGCATCACAATTCCTCAGACCCCATTTTTGGTTTTGACATAGTATGCGGACAAAACAAAATTACAGGTGCATTCCACGATTTCTCACATACTGGCGACTCAAAAACATATGATTGGTACCAGGATAAGATGTCAAAAATTACTTGGAACAAACCAAGAGAATTACCAGATTGGGCTAAGCGCATTTTCAGTCCAAATATGCTGGCGGCGGGAAACATTCAAACTCAAGAAGAATTTGATCAACTAGCATCTACGGTTATTGACAATCTAGACTATTACCTATATAATGTAGGTATAGAGTCAAAAGACAATTATAAAGAAGCACATAACAATTACTGTAAGAACCAAAAATTAAATCCACATACACCTGCGATGATGATTAACTTCGGAGTAGATAAAGATGTGTTTATGAATTTTATGGATGAGGTTCTTTTCCCGGAAACACAATGAACGAAGAAGTACAATATATTTTAACTGATAGTTTGATTATTACTAAAAAATTTAGATCACCTAATGAATTTTCACTACACATAGAAGAACGAGTGTTTAGAGAAAAGATCGGTTATATGGATGCTGTTATACAATATTGTAATGAAGTAGACATTGATATTGAGTCTGTGTCTAAATTAATTAATCAGTCTCTGAAAGATAAGATTCAATCAGAAGCAGAAGATCAAAATTATTTTAAAAAACGGGGAAAACTACCATTGTGATTATGGACGAATATTCAGTGTATAAAATGTACTTGGCATTAAAGTTACATTTCACTACAGAAAATTATGATGCGATTCAACAGCGCGGAAGAGTGAGAGCAAGTCGTCAGGCTTTTGCGAAGAGAAAAGATTTGTTCTCTATTAAAAAAGTTTCTAAAACCTACTCTGACGAAGAAGTAGCTAATTTCTTAATAGCTAACTTCGTGTCTGGTGATCGATGGGGCGGGATGTTTGACTCAGAAGCAAATCAAAGATATACAGATTGGAAAAAGCGAGTAGAGAGTTTGTCATACATCTTTACTAACGATATTGATAGGTTGATTGAAGAATTAGACTCAGAGAAGCTAACTTTCGACGATTCCTTTAAAATCACAAAAGCATACCATCCATATATAATAAAAGCATTTCTTAGAAAAACTATCAGTTTAGAGACTCTAGTTATTCTTGAAAAAATACGACCGTATCTAGACACATTTGATTCTGAAATACAAGACAAAATTATGTGGCCAGATATATCAAGACTAATTAGAAAATACAAACCGTTTTTAAAGTTTGATAAGGAAAAATTCGATGCAATATTTAGACGAAGAGTTGGACATAACAACACAGAAGATTCAAACTCTTGAAAAAGAATTATTGATTACTCGAGAATTACTAGGTAATACAATTGAGTCCCTAAAAGAGACACAGAGATATTTAATGAAGATGGCGTACAACCAAGCCGAATTAACGAAGAAAATTTCACATTGGCCGTACATTGTAGTGCATTCAAATAAGAATGACGAAACATAAAGGTAAAAGGAACCTCACTTTTTAATATGAGTATTAAAAAACGAAATTTGTCTTCCGATTATGACTATCGAGAAGGCAAAATAAAGAATATATCTAAGAAAACTGCTATTGACAAGCATAAGAAACTTATATATAATATAGCATCATCTAAAAAATTGGATGATACTGAAGATGACTTTGATTATGAATATGCGAATTATATTAAAATTAAACGACGTTAATACAAACATACTTTTATACACCGTAAATACGAAAAGGA
>Ga0208595_1000205_pt1 | contig 22993 bp, 17 predicted proteins | sample LakMenEpi28Jun11_FD_150742 | JGI IMG/M metagenome (GOLD analysis project Ga0208595, IMG submission 150742) | Freshwater microbial communities from Lake Mendota, WI - 28JUN2011 deep hole epilimnion (SPAdes) | ecosystem: Environmental > Aquatic > Freshwater > Lake > Epilimnion/Euphotic zone ...
GCCGATCTCATTGAGGTGCTTGTCTCCTCGCCCGATCGCGTTCAGCCGCAATGCCCGTTGTTCGGCGAATGCGGCGGCTGCCAATACCAACATCTTTCCTATGAAAAACAACTGGCATGGAAATCACGCCAAGTCGAAGAGCTGCTCAAGCACATGGCGGGCATCGTTTTTCCGGTCAACCCGTGCATGAGCACGCCGCAAATTTGGAACTACCGCTCGAAGATCACCCCCCACTTCGAAAAACCTCACAACGGCGAGATCGGCGAAATCGGCTTCCTCGCGAATGGCCGCCGTTCGCAGTTGGTCGATGTGCCAGAATGCAAAATTGCAATGGATGAAATCAACGCCGCACTGCCACGCATCCGCGAGGAAATCCGCGCGAAGGCCCACAGTTTCAAGCGTGGCTCGACGGTGCTCATGCGAGCGACCGAAGGCCGCGTCGAAACAGACTTCAAGGCCACCGCTGCGGAAAAAGTCGGCTCACTGAGATTCGAATTCCTTGCCGGAGATTTCTTCCAGAACAACCCGTTCATCCTGCCGGCATTCACCGGCCATGTCGCGAAACAAGCCTCGGCCGGCGGCGCGAAATTTCTCGTCGATGCCTACTGCGGCAGCGGTTTGTTCGCTCTCACGCTCGCCGGAAATTTCGAAAAGGTAGCCGGCGTCGAGGTGTCCGAAACCTCATGCCAATGCGCTCGCAACAACGCGGCTGCCAATGGCATCGGCAATGCCACCTTCATGACCGCGTCGGCCGAAGCGATCTTTAGTGAAATCGATTTTCCAAAAGACGAAACCGCGGTCGTCATCGACCCGCCACGCAAGGGCTGCACGCCGGAGTTTCTCCAACAACTCATCGCCTTTCACCCCTCGCGCATCGTCTATGTGTCCTGCGATCCCGCGACGCAGATTCGCGACCTGAAGCAACTTTCGGAAGGCGGCTACCGCTTGCTCGAAGTGCAACCCTTCGACCTCTTCCCGCACACTCGTCATCTCGAATGCGTGATGACCTTGGTGCGAGATTAGGCGTTTTTCTCCAACCAAACAGCCGCCGAGTCTCCCGCGCGCGTGCCAGTGGCAAAACATCCCTGCATGAGGTAGCCGCCTGTCGGCGCTTCCCAATCGATCATTTCCCCCGCAACAAAACATCCGGGGAAACGCCGCAGCATCAGGTCTGGATCGATCTCGGTCCAAGCCACGCCACCCGCCGATGAAATCGCTTCATCCAAGGGCCGCGGCCCGCTTAACGGGATAACGCAATGCTTCACTTCATCGGCCAGCGATGCGACATCATGCCATTCCTTGCGGGCCAAAATCGCATGCGCCGCGTCGGAAAGTTTCCATCGGACGCGCGCTGCATTCAAAACATCGCGCTTCACGGATTCCATTTTTGCCACGAGTTGCTCGCGCGTGAAGGACGGTTTGAAATCAATCGCGATCGCCGGATTTTTCATCGCACGCAGCACAGCACCGAGTTGATAAATCGCACCACCTTCAAGCCCGTATCTAGAAACGAGCAACTCGCCCACCGCGTGCTGACCACCGGCGCTGACAACAATGTTCTTGAGCGGCTTGCCCTCGGCCACGGCAAGCGTCTCCGCCGGCCACGCATGCTCCCAGCCGCAATTCGCAGCAACCAGCGGCTGGCATTTGATCCCGCGCGCTGCGAAGCACTCGACCCATGAACCATCGGATCCCGTGCGCGACCACGAACCGCCGCCCATGGCAAAAACAACTGCTGGCGCGTGCACAGTGACGCCATTTGAAAATATAAGCTCATGCGGCCGCCCGGGCTTGATCCCGACAAGGCGATGCCGCGTCTCAATCCGAACATCCAATTCGCGCAGCCGTGTGATCCATCGCCTCAACAAAGGCGCGGCCTTCATCTCCTTGGGATAGACCCTTCCACTGCTTGCTTGAAATGTTTCAATGCCAAGGCCATCCGCCCAATCACGAAGGTCAGCCGAGTCGAATCCACTCAAAAGCTTTTCCCAAAACATTCGATCCCCGCCGCCATAACGCGTCACGAATGTTTCCATGCCTTCGCCATGCGTGAGATTCAAGCCGCCCTTGCCCGCAACCAAAAACTTGCGACCCAGCGATGGCATCGCATCGAATATTGTGACCGACACTCCGTGCATCGCGGCCATTTCCGCCGCGCGGAGCCCTGCTGGCCCCCCGCCAATCACAGCCACTTGCAGAGACTTCTGTGATGCCACCTTTTTGATGCGCCAACGCTATTCGCTGCGCCCATGCAGTCAATTCAACGATGCGCGCGGATTGACACCATGACCTCTGCGCCTCAGTTTCCCTAGGAAGCGCCATGCGCAGACCGACATCATGATTTTCAAAAGCCTCTGCCGCCACGCCGGAATCGGTGCCAACTCGTACCTTCTGGAAACATCGAGCTCCCGCCTCGTGCTCGATGCCGGCATGCACCCGAAGCACGAGGCGCTAGAGGCAATCCCGCACTACGACTTTATCGAGGAGGACAGCGTCGATGGGATCGTCATCACCCACTCGCACCTCGACCATGTCGGCACCCTGCCGGTTTTCCTCGAGCAACAACAACGCGCGCGGGTCTACCTCACGCCGGAGACCGCCGAGCTGGCCTCGGCCATGCTTCACAACTCGGTCAATGTGATGCAGTCGAAACGCATCGAACTCGGCATCACCGAATACCCGCTCTTCGACCATCGCGACATCGATCGCATCACCGATTCGTTCGAGCACCGCGGCATCGAGCGCCCTTTCGACCTCGATCCCGACGGCACCGTTCGCGCAACCTTTCACGATGCTGGCCACATTCTCGGCTCGGTCGGCGTCACCATCGAATGCGAAGGCAAACGCCTGATGTACACCGGCGATGTAAACTTCGAACACAGCACGCTACAAAAAGGCGCGCTTTTCCCGGAAAATCCAGTCGATGCGTTGATCGTCGAAACCACCCGCGGAGCCCAACAACGCGCACCAGGATATGACAGACACCACGAGGAAAACGAATTCGCCGAGGCCATCCAACGCGTGATCGACCGCAAAGGATCGGTGCTCATTCCGGTTTTCGCGATGGGCAAAACCCAAGAGGTGCTCGGCATGCTGCATCGTTTCAAAAGCGAAGGGCTGATCCATCACAACACGCCGGTCTACATCGGCGGCCTCGGCACGAAGATGACCCACATCTACGATCGCTACTGCGATGTCTCGCGCCGCCACCTTCCCGGGTTCCGCTTTCTCAAGGACATGGACATCGAAGGTGCCAACCGCAAGCGCACCGGCCCGATCCCGTTCACCAACGGCTGCATCTACGCGCTGTCGAGCGGCATGATGTCGGAGAAAACCGTCTCCAATGTCTTCGCGCGACAAGGAGTCTTGGAAAACAAAAAGCACGGCCTGTTCTTCGTCGGATACGCCGACCCCGAAACGCCCGGTGGCCGCATCCGTGCCGCGAAAAATGGCGACGAGGTCTTGCTCGATCCCGCCTTCCCGCCGGTCAAGCTGCGCTGCGAAATGCGCACCTTTGACTTCAGCGGTCATTCGACCCGCGAAGCAATCATGGATTACATCGCAAAGGTCCGCCCGAAGAAAGCCTTCCTCGTCCACGGCGACGACGATGCGGTCGAGTGGTTCCGCGCCGAGATTCACAAGAACCTGCCGCAAACCGAGGCGATCGTTCCGCTGCCCGGCGAAGAACACCGGATCTGATCCCGCGCATGCCGCAAGGCCTAGCGCTCGATGCGGAATCCGCGGCAGCCCTTGAGCAGCGGAATCTCCGCCATGCGATGATTGCGGATGTTTCTCGCCATCGCCGACTCTTCAATGATCTCGCGCAAAAACGCATCGAGCTCATCGGCCTCGCCCATCACCTGCAGCTCGACGCCTCCGTCATCGAGGTTTTTTACAAAGCCGCAGACATCAAACCCACGCGCGAGATCCTTCACGGTGTATCGAAATCCCACGCCCTGCACCCTGCCTTCAAAAATCACCTGTCTTGCAATCATCGGATCCAATTCACTTGAATTTTTCGGCAAAAGTCTTGGTTGCCGAATTGATAAAACGAATCGCTGTCGGACGCGGACGCGTGACAATGAAGTGACGCCCATCCGCGGAAACCAATACATCGCCAAGCTTTGCGGTTTCACTCGCGTTAGCGGCCGCGGAGATTAACTCGAGCGCGACCGATTGCAATTCTTCAGCGGCCTCCGCGGACTCGAGTTCGATCTCCCAAAGCACCGCTGTCGAAGCTTCGCCATCCGGCACGAGCACATAACGATCGCCCGCCCAGCACGATGACAGCTCTTGAGCCATGCCGACATCACCGGCGCGCTCCAGCCAAAGCCGCAGGCCAAGCTGTCCGGCCGACTCGCTGAGATACGGCTCCTCGGGAAGCCCCGTGATCTCGATGCGCTTGGCGGAAATTTCGGCAAGCCCCGGTTGCAGGATTTTTCGCGTCGTAAGCGGCGGCTCGCGCAACGCGCCCAAAAGTTTTTCACCTCCCTGCACATGCAAGGTATCGGCATAGCCCTTGCCCTCAACCACCGGGAAAGTGGTCAGGCCTTGGATGAATGACGGCAAGCTTGCGAAGAGTTGCTCGACTCCCACATTCGACTTCATCGACATGAAGCCACCCTTCAATGCGTTGACCGCAAGAAATCTCGCTTCGGCACCAGCCGCCGCGCCTTGATGCAAGGCCTCTCGAGCACGCGCGGCATCATCGCCGGGGTATGCCGCCGGTGGTGGAAAATGCTGATGCAACAAAATGCGCGAAATCAATCGCAGCATCGCCGCCTGATCGGGAATCGCAGCATCCTCAAAGCGATCGGTGATCCATGCCTCTCCGGTGACATCGTCGAACCACCCGCGCGCGCCAGTCGTGCGCACAACCGTGAGCTGCGAAAGCAAATCGTCACCCGCACCAAGCCAACCAATCCACTGATACGCCTCTTTGCGGTCATCGATGCCCGAAGGGCCAAAGCGGCTTTCGATCGCGGCCGCCACACGATCGCGCAATTCCTCTGATGCGATGCGATGCACGACGGGATTCGAAATGAAACGCAGGCCAAATTCTTTCTCCACACGCGCAATGGCCTCCGCGGGCACCGAGACCTCGCCCCCACCCTGCGCCAATGACCTCAGCGATTCATTCTCGCGCTTCAGCATCGCATTTTCTTCGAGCAGGATTTTCAAGCGATCCTCCTGCCCGGCAGGCCCCTCACCCAGCGATCGCCAATGAAGCCCCTGCAAAATACCACCCACACCAATGGCGGCACCCATCAACCACGGCAGTAATGTTTTGGGATCGGCCACGGATCAGAAATTCAACTCAACGGCCCACCGGGCGCGCGTTGGGATTTGCAGGCGCCTTGCCTGCATCCTCTTTGAATGGGTTAACATCCAAGGCTGATGATTTCACGCCAAAGACCTCCTCGAATGTCTTGCCCGGAAGCAGGTTGTACACAATCGGCGCGCTGCGGTTGCCCTGCGCGTCATACACATAACAAACCCGCTGCACCGGCATCTCGACACCGGTGTTTGGATCCAAGCGCTTGGTCCTCGCATCAAACATCCGTTCCTCGACGAGCTGTCCGTCGGACTTGCGATAGCCGTAGCTGACCTTGTAAAGCAGGTTGTTGGCGCCATCGTAAATTTTGCAGCTCACGGGATTTCTATTCGAATCCATCCGGTAATTCGTCATCATCACCAAGACGCCGTTGGCGTTGAATTTTTTCTTGGTGAGGGAGCGGTTGTCAGGCGTGCGGGTGAACAGAGTGCGCGAACCATCATCGTGCCGCATGACGCGCACATTGGGTCCATCGACCGCCTCAAGCTCGTTGCCCTGCACCTGCAAGCAAAGGCAAAGAGCCGATAAAACCGCCAGTAGCGGATTGGAAATTTTCCAGTTTGCCAGAAAGCTCACGCGCGCCAAGGTAGTTGCGCAAGGCGGACGCTGCAAGCCGCCAGTTTCACATGATCTGGAGAACCCGCCGCGGAGCACTCGACCTCACCCGTCGCGCACGGGTCATGGGCATCCTCAATGTCACGCCGGATTCATTTTCGGACGGCGGATCCCACTTCGGCATCGAAGCCGCAATCGCCCATGCCCGCGCAATGATCGCGCAAGGGGTGGATATCATCGATGTCGGCGGCGAATCCACCCGACCCGGCTCGCTGCCGGTCCCTGCGGATGAGGAAACAAAACGAACCACACCAGTCATCCGCGCGCTTCGCGCCGAATGGGACGGCTTGATCTCAATCGACACCTCGAAGGCCTCAGTCGCGAATGCGGCGATCGAATCCGGCGCGGACATCGTCAATGATGTGAGCGGCCTGCGGGCTGACCCGCAGATGGCCGATGTTTGCGCAACAAGCCGCTGCGGCTTGGTAGTGATGCACATGCAGGGCACACCGCAAAACATGCAGCTTGCACCGCAATACGCCGATGTGGTCAGTGAGGTGACGGATTTTTTCAACGAGCGCATCACCTCGCTCACAGCGCAGGGAATTGACCCCGAAAACATTTGCGTCGATCCCGGCATCGGCTTTGGCAAGACCCTCGATCAGAACATCGCGCTTCTCAAAGCCTTGAACCAAATCGCGCCCGCAGGCCGACCGTTGCTACTCGGAGTTTCCCGAAAATCCTGCATCGCAGGCATGCTCGAAAGCGCCGATATCAAAGAGCGCGACTGGCCCACGGTCGCCATCACCTCATGGGCAAGACAACAAGGAACCATGCTGCATCGCGTGCATGAAGTCCGGCCCAACCTCCAAGCCTTGCGCATGACGGAAGCGATCATGGGCTGATCACCAGATTCATCGCCACATCTCACCTAGGAACCGCGACCGCACCTGTTGGCTTGAGAGCACTTCGGTACTTGGCGATCGCATCAACGATTCCGCCTGCAATTGCCTTTTGATATCTCACGTTGTGAATCAGCCGCGCCTCACGCTGGTGCGACATGAATCCACCTTCAAACAAAATGGCCGGATGCTTCACGCCAGAAAGGACGCTGAAACGCGCGCGCTTGATGCCCCGATCAAAAGTATTTGTGCCGAGCTTTCGCAAAACGGACCCATGCACCGCGGTGGCCAAAGCGACATTTGCAGAATCATGCTCATTGCCAGCGCGCTCAGTGTAATCCGAAGCAATGGTGTCCCTGCCATAATGCGAGACTCCCGCAGGCGAGAGCGTGAATGTTTCAATGCCACGAGCCTCACTGCCACCCGCATTGAAATGAATGCTGATGAATAACGAGTTTTCCGTCCTGGCATTTGCCAGATTTACCCGCTCTTGAAGTGATAGATATCGATCGCTCTCGCGAGTCATCACCACCTTGAAGCCACGCTTCTCGAGCATCAACTTTGCCATGGTCGCAACCTTCAGATTGTACGACGCCTCGGTGCCAAGCGAATTGGTGGCGCCCGCGTCCTTTCCGCCGTGCCCGGCATCCAAAATGATCGTGCCGAAATTTTCCGCATTCTTGATGAATCGCGGACGCAAAACCGGATCGATAAGCTTCGCAAAATCAACGCGTGAAATACATGCCTTGTCGCCGGACATCATCACGGGATGGGTGAAGACAAATTTCACCTCGTTCATCAGGCATTCCCGGCCGCCGATCGTCAGGCTCATCCGCTTTTTTTTCGGAATTTCCATAACCAAGGAGTTGCCCTTTCGCGAAATCGTTGTGAACCCGTAGAAATTTTTAATGCTCGCGACCGAAACAAAATCCCGGCCATCGATTTTCACCACATCAAGACTGCCATCCGCCGCACAGACGCCCGGGGCAAAAATACAAAACAAACAAACACAGGCCACCTGCAGGATGGCTCGAGTCCACCTGCGCTTCTCAAACATATGGAGCATGCGACACACCGGGTTAGATCGATGCTAGCACCGCGACTTGGGGCTGACAACCGGATTTGACTAGATCGGCGGAGTCCGCGCCTATCACAGTGTTCGGGCGGCCTTTGATCTTGCGAATCCACGGAGCATTGGGGAAACTGGCACATCCGCACCCATCATGGCATCCCATCCCTCCATCAACATCGCCCGTCTCACCTACCTGCTGATCTGTGAGGCCGCCGGTATCGCCATCGCCTTGAGCACACGCGGCACCATGTTCGAAGTTTCGATGGCCACCGGACTGCTGGGCGGCTTGCTTGTTGCCGGGCTCTTCATCTGGATCGAGTCCCTCATCCGCGGCTTCACGTTGCGCGGATTCTCGACCGCCACATTTGGCCTCGCCGTGGGCCTGCTCTGCGCGTGGCTACTGACGCGGGTCCAAATTTCCAGCCTGATTGAACTTTCATTCCGCGATGCATTGGAAAAACGGGAAAATGCCGAAGCACTCGTCAACGCCCTGCGCCTAGCCTTCGATGTGACGCTTTTTGCAAGCCTCGGCTTCCTCGGCGCGGTGCTCGCACTTCGCGGCAACCGCGACGATTTTGCCTTCGTAATTCCCTACGTGCGCTTTCGCCAAGACTCTTCATCGGGCCAGCCAATCCTGCTCGACGCCGAATCGGTCATCGACGGACGCATAACTGGGGTCATGCGCTCGGGCTTCCTCCACGGGCGCCTCGTGCTGCCGCGCTTCTCGCTCGACGAATTGCAAGCGCTCGCACAATCCCCACAGAGCGACTCAAAGCAACGCGCCCAGTACGGCCTCGATGCGCTCGAAGCGATGCAAAAATCCAACGATATCCAGGTTTCCATCCACGATTCATCATCGCCGGAACTGCCGGAATCAACTCACAACAAGCTCGTAGAAATCGCCCGACTGCTTGGAGCGCGGCTGATGACCAGCGACGAAAATCTTGCCAAGATCGCAAGGCTGCGCGGCATCGATGTCCTCAACCTGCATGAACTCGACGAAGCCCTGCGGCCGCCGGTGGAGGTCGGTCAACGCATGCGCATCGCACTGGTCAGGCCCGGCAAAGAAGATCATCAAGGCGTCGGCTATCTACCCGATGGCACCATGATCGTGGTCAATCACGCGGTCGCAAAAATCGGCACGAGTCTCGAGGTGATCGTGGTCAGCAAACTTCAAAGCGCCGCAGGGCTCATGGTTTTTGCCGAGCCTTATGTGAGGCGCTGATTCGTTAAAAAACGATTGCCGCGCGCATTCAACGCTTGGCCGCATTCTGCTTGCGGAAAAGCGGAACCAAATTTTCATCCATCCAGCCGAACGCGGAATCGAGCCCCCCCTCAAGATAAAGGTTTCCGATCGATGCCTCGACGCGCGTGGGATTTCCAAATGCGGAGAGGAAATCATTGGAAGTCATGCGCGTGAACCACTCGCCATCCATGGTGCTGCGCTCGCGCAAAACGAATTGCCTGGCATAGAGGGCAAGCACCGCGTCACCAACCCAAGCGGCCTCCCGCTCTTCACGCATTTGTTCTGCTTTTCGGCTCACCGCGCCATCATGCACCTCATGGCACCGGGCGCAAAACTTTTTGCAACCGCTCGTGCTGGATCCGATCCCTCAAGCGCGATTCGGAAGCCTCATCCCAGTAACCGGGCTGAAGCTCAAGAAACACCGAAGCGTAAGGCATCGCACTCCGAGTGCGGATCACCAGCACATCAAAACTTCGGCCCGTGTCCTCAAGCAGCGTCATCAACGACTGCTGCTCCAACTCCGCCGCCTCATGCCCATGAAGCGCACCATTGATCCGCTTGCGCATGTCATCAATGCCCGGCGCAAAATCATTCTCAATCGAACGCAACTCACGCGTCAAATACACCCGCGGCCGAAGGTTTTCCGTTCGCTCAAGTGCGCTCAGCACATAATCGAGAGCCTCGGGAATTTCCACATCAGCCACCACCTGCCGCAATCCCGGACGGTTCTGCGCCGGATACGACGCCTCGGCAATCACGATCCAGTTGCGATAGCCAAGCTGTGCTGCCTGACGATCCACCGCAGCCTGCCACGAGTTCTGCGAGCCCATATTCGCACACCCCATCGACATCAACGCGACGCCGAATGAAATCACCCGAAGAAGCACGCTCATGATCGTTTGATATAGCCAAGCCCATCCCTTGTCAATCCGCCGCCCAAAGACCACCAACCACAAAAAAGCCCGACCCTGCACAACAGGATCGGGCTTTGATAAAATGCATCAGCTTACTTCGAGCTCGAGGTGTAGCTCGCTTGGCTGGCACCCTTCTTGATCTTACTCTGCTTGATCCAGCTCATCGTCGAGCGAAGCTTGGCGCCGACCTTCTCGATCGGGTGAGCGGCTTCGGCCTTGCGGATGGCGTTGAACTTCTTGTAGCCGCTCGCGTATTCAGCGATCCACTCCTTGGCAAACTTGCCGGTCTCGATCTCCTTGAGTTGTTTCTTCATGCGCTTCTTGACCGAAGAATCGATGATCTTCGGACCAACACTGACGTCGCCCCACTCGGCGGTTTCCGAAATCGAGAAACGCATGCCCGCGATGCCTTGCTCGTTCATCAGGTCGACGATGAGCTTGAGCTCGTGCAAGCACTCGAAATAAGCCATTTCCGGCTGATAACCAGCCTCGACGAGAACCTCGAATCCAGCCTTCACCAAAGCCGAAGCACCGCCGCAGAGCACGACTTGCTCGCCGAAAAGATCGGTCACGGTTTCTTCGCGGAAGTTGGTTTCGAACACGCCGGCACGGGCGCATCCAACGCCACCGGCCCATGCAAGCGCAGTTTGCTTGGCCTTGCCGGAAACATTCTGATGAACGGCGATCAAACCGGGAACACCTTTGCCCGCCACAAATTGCGAACGAACGGTGTGACCCGGGCCTTTGGGAGCAACCAGAATGACATCAACAAACTTCGGCAGCTTAATCGTTTTGAAGTGAACCGCAAAGCCGTGCGAGAAAAGAAGGGTTTTGCCCTTGGTGAGGTTCGGCGCGATGTCCTTTTCGTACACTGCCGGAATGACGGTGTCGGGAGTCGCAACAAAAATCACATCTGCAGCTTTCACGGCATCGGCCGTGTCCATGACTTTGAAACCAAGCTTCTTGGCCACCTCGCGGGACTTCGATTTCTTGTAAAGGCCGATGATGACATTGAGTCCGCTGTCCTTGAGGTTCAACGCGTGGGCGTGGCCTTGCGAGCCGAAGCCGATCACGGCGAGGGTTTTCTTCTTAAGCGGAGCGATCGGCGCATCCTTGGTGGTATAGATTTTCGCAGCCATGGCAGGTTGTAGGGTGGTTGGATTGTGCGCGGCGGAGTTGTCTGATCACCGCGGCGGGGCGCGACACTGCCCAGCCATAGGCCCGGGGTCAAGCAACAACCGCACATGTCAGGCAATTGCTTGCCGTCCTTCACCGCAAGCTCTATCAAGAGCCCGTGCCCGCGAGGAACATCGTATATTTCGACCTGGAAACCCAACGCAGCTTCAATGATGTAGGGGGCTCTTCGCATAAGGACAAAATGGGCATCTCGGTCGCTGTCACTTACAGCACCGCTACCAACGCCTACGAGATCTATAATGACCGCGAACTAGACCGCTTGGCCGACGAACTCGTCCGCGCCGATCTGGTGGTCGGCTGGAATCATCTCTACTTCGATTACCCGGTTCTCCAAGCTCATGTCTTCCACACGCTCGCCGAACAAACCATCAACCTCGACATGATGGTCGAACTCGAAAAAATCGTCGGCTTCCGCCTCAAGCTCGACTCGGTCGCCTCGGCCACTCTCGGTACGGGCAAATCAGGCGACGGCCTCGATGCCCTCCGCTGGTGGCAGGAACACAAAAAAACCGGCGATTTCGCACCACTGCGTAAAATCGCGGAATACTGCTCATACGATGTGAAAGTCACTCGCTGCGTGCACGAATACGCCGTGCAACACGGCCACCTCAAATACAAAGACAAGACCGGCAAGCTCGTCGAAGTTGAAGTGAATTGGAAGTGATCGCGCGCAACGCCACCTTCCTCACATCACGCCAAGCATCTCAAGCACCTTGGTGACCGTCCACACAAAGGTCGCAATAAGGGCGACGATGAAAATCTTGATACAGCGTTCGATCTGGGGGCGCGTCATGGATTGGTTGTAATCAGCCCTACGCCTCTGGCACAAGCGCGAAGCACGGAAAAATGTTCCATGCGTCGCTGCTTACGATTTCCCCAATCATAAAGGCAAAAAAAGAGCCCGGCACTTTGCGAATGTTGCAAAGTGCCGGGCATATACCTGGCGACGACCTACTCTCACAGGACCTATCGTCCCACTACCATTGGCGCTGTGGCGTTTCACTTCCGGGTTCGGAATGGGACCGGGTGGTTCCACCACGCTCTGGTCACCAGAGGGCAATTCTCATCGATGAGAACTGGGACTCTGGGGGCCTGAGGGGTAAATGCTAAAATTCTGAAACGCTGAAATTCTGAAAATTGATTGCATTTTATTTCAGCATTTCAGGTTTTTAGCTTTTCAGCTTTTACCTGATGCCCGCTCTCTGGCATCCATATGGAGTGTGGTCTGATTTGACTGGCTGCAAGATTGGTTGCAGCACCGTTTCTGCGGTTTCCTTGGCATTTCTGATTCCAAAAACAGGAATCAAGCCAAACGGATGATTAGTACTTCTCGGCTAAACATGTTACCACGCTTGCACCTAAAGCCTATCAACGTCGTAGTCTTCGACGATCCTTCGGGGAAAATTCATCTTGGGAGGAGCTTGGCGCTTAGATGCTTTCAGCGCTTATCTCTTCCGCACTTAGCTACCCGGCCATGCCGTTGACACGACAACCGGTGCACCAGAGGTGCGTCGATTCCGGTCCTCTCGTACTAGGAACCGAACCCCTCAATTTTCCTGCGCCCACAGAGGATAGAGGACCGAACTGTCTCGCGACGTTCTGAACCCAGCTCGCGTGCCGCTTTAACCGGCGAACAGCCGGACCCTTGGGACCTTCTCCAGCCCCAGGATGCGACGAGCCGACATCGAGGTGCCAAACTTCATCGTCGATATGAACTCTTGGATGAAATCAGCCTGTTATCCCTAAGGTACCTTTTATCCGTTGAGCGACGGCAATTCCACATTCAACCGCCGGATCACTTGGGCCTGCTTTCGCATCTGCTCGACTTGTAGGTCTCACAGTTAGGCGGGTTTATGCCCATGCACTCGACACACGGTTACCAACCGTGCTGAACCCACCTTCGCGCTCCTCCGTTACTCTTTGGGAGGATACCGCCCCAGTAAAACTGACCGGCTGACAATGTCCCTCGCCCGGATTCACGGGACCGAGGTTAGATCTTCCAACACCCAAGGGTGGTATCTCACTGGCGGCTCTGCGGCCCCCTGAAGGGCCGCTTCAAAGCCTCCCACTTATGCTGAGCATGAAAATCGAAAAACCAATGACAGCTTACAGTTAAGGTCTATAGGGTCTTTCCGTCCTTCTGCGGGCAGGCGGCATCTTCACCGCCATTACAATTTCACTGAGCACCCGGTTGAGACAGCGCCCAACTCGTTACACGATTCGTGCAGGTCGGAACTTACCCGACAAGGAATTTCGCTACCTTAGGACCGTTATAGTTACGGCCGACATTCACGGGGACTTGGGCTCAAAGCTTCGCATTGCTGCTAACATCTTACCTTAATCTTTCCGCATTGGTCACGTGTCACATCCTATACTTGGCCTTGCGGCTTGGCAGAATGCTGTGTTTTTGCTAAACAGTCGGTTGGGCCATTTCACTGCGGCCCCGCCCCACTTCAACTTTCGTTCGTGAGGCTTTGCTTCAGCCTTTGCTTGAGCGCCTTGACACCACTTCCGTGATGTTTGAGGCGCTTTTCGCGTTCCTGTGCATCGGCCTTGGAGGCATACGCCTCGTAGTACTTCAGCTGCCAGCCCGGGTGTTCCGAGCCTTTATGCTGGGCCATTCGCTGCCGGAGATCCTTGGTGTAGCCGATGTAAATCGAGCCACTTGCCGGATTCTGGAGCACATACACATAGAACATGGCTTGGAACTATCCTCTTGTCGCTTCGAGCACAACGCTCGAAAGCTGAAGAGGGGCGGGGCACCCCTTATCCCGAAGTTACGGGGCTAATTTGCCGAGTTCCTTAACCGGGGTTCACTCTTGCGCCTTGGTATATTCTACCCACCCACCTGTGTCGGTTTGCGGTACGGGTTGCTTAGCATACACCGGATCTTTTCTCGGCACCGACTTTGGCAATGCGGATCGGCCGTAGCCTCACCTCGGAATTCAATCACTTAGTTGCCTCCATCGATGCGTCAATCCGGGTTAAGGGTCGCAAGTGCAGGAATATTAACCTGCTGTCCATCGCCTACGCGTATCCGCCTCGGCTTAGGTCCCGACTAACCCCGGGACGAAAAACGTGGCCCGGGAATCCTTGGGTTTACGGCGGACGGGGATTTCACCCGCCTTATCGTTACTCATGTCTGCATCCTCTCTTCTCAACACTCCACGGTCAGTCGCCATCGCGCTTCGACGCGTTGAGAATGCTCCTCTACCGCACCATACCCCAGGGTATGGCACCCAGAGCTTCGGTATCATGCTTAATCGCCAATCATTTTCGGCGCGGAATCTCTCGATGAGTAAGCTATTACGCACTTTTTAAATGGTGGCTGCTTCTAAGCCAACATCCTCACTGTCTGTGAAATTCCACATCCTTTCCACTTAGCATGATTTGGGCACCTTAGCTGCTGATCAGGGTTGTTTCCCTTTTGACGACGAAGCTTATCCCCCGCCGTCTCACTGCCGCGTTCTGTTGAGTGGTATTCGGAGTTTGATAGGGGTTGGTAGACGGGTATGCCCCCTAGCCCTTTCAGTGCTCTACCCCCACTCATAAACACGCGACGCTGCACCTCAATGCATTTCGAGGAGAACCAGCTATCACGGGGTTTGATTAGCCTTTCACTCCTACCCTCAGCTCATCCGAGAATTTTTCAACATTCACCGGTTCGGTCCTTCACGCAGTATCACCTGCGCTTCAACCTGGCCAAGGGTAGATCACCTCCGCTTCGGGTCCAGCACGTGCAACTAATGTCGCCCTATTCGGACTCGCTTTCGCTTCGCCTCCGTCCCATAAGGACTTAGGCTTGCCACACATACTGACTCGCAGACTCATTAAGCAAAAGGCACGCCATCACAGGAAAAACCTGCTCTGACACCTTGTAGGCACACGGTTTCAGGTTCTATTTCACTCCGCTCACAGCGGTTCTTTTCACCTTTCCCTCACGGTACTGGTTCACTATCGGTCGCCAACTAGTATTTAGCCTTACGCAGTGGTCTGCGCAGATTCATACGGCGTTTCACGTGTGCCGTATTACTCAGGAACACCCTAGGGCCGGCTCGGATTTCGGTCACGGGGGTTTCACCCTCTTTGCCGGAGCTTTCCATCTCCTTGACCTATCGTTGCCGGTCCCACATCGGGGTCCTACAACCCCGGGAGCAAGCTCCCGGTTTGGGCTCTTCCGCGTTCGCTCGCCACTACTGACGGAATCGATTCTCTTTCTTTTCCTCCGCTTACTGAGATGTTTCACTTCAGCGGGTATTGCGTGCTTTTCCCTATCTTTGTTCAGGAAAAGACGATGGCGTATTAACGCCATCAGGTTACCCCATTCGGAAATCTCCGGATCAAAGCGCATGTGCCGCTCCCCGAAGCTTATCGCAGCTTGTCACGTCCTTCATCGCCTGTTGGCACCAAGGCATCCACTGTGTGCCCTAAAAAGCTTGATTCCATGTTTGAAATCAGCTGTTTGGGAAATTATCCGGACTGCTCCGGATCCTTCCCTTAACGCACCGGCATCGCTGCCGGTGTTGCCGTAAAAAATTTGATGTTTGGGAATCAGAATATATTCAAGGACCGCAAGAACGGCTCATGGGATTGTTTCCCATTTGCTACAATCTTTTTTGCAGTCAATTAAATCATATTACTCTCCATATGGATGTCAAAGAGCGAGCTCGTTTTAAGCTGTTCGCTTATCTCGTGTGGCTTTGCTGCCAACGCTTCACTTGGGTGGAAAATGGTGGGCCTGATAGGACTCGAACCTATGACCCCCGCCTTATCAAGGCGGTGCTCTAACCAACTGAGCTACAGGCCCAGCTTGGTAAAAGCTAAAATGCTGAAATCCTGAAACGCTGAAATCCAGAGCTTCTTTTTTCAGCTTTTTAGCTTTTTAGCATTTCAGTTTTACCTGAAAAGTGGTGGAGGTTAACGGATTCGAACCGTTGACATTCTGCTTGCAAAGCAGACGCTCTACCAACTGAGCTAAACCCCCTTTTTTCGGGCGCCTAATTGCTCGGCGCCGAGGGTGCATTTTCCGTGATGCGCGGCTTTTGGTGGAATCGTTGAAAGATTGAATTGTGCGCTGCGACCGTTTCCGGGATCGCGCGGATTATTAAATAAGCGTTTAGGTGTGATGAATCGCTTCATCACAAGCCACTCTTCATTTCAGCTTTTTAGCTTTTCAGCCTTTCAGCTTTTACTCAGAGGGCCTCGACCTTCCGCAGTGACCGTGAGAACGGTAGTGCGGATTTCTCCATAGAAAGGAGGTGATCCAGCCGCAGGTTCCCCTACGGCTACCTTGTTACGACTTCATCCCAGTTACCAGCTACACCTTAGGACCCTGCCTCCTTGCGGTTGGCACGGGCACTTCGGGTGCGACCGGCTTCCATGATGTGACGGGCGGTGTGTACAAGACCCGGGAACGTATTCACGGCGCCGTAGATGATGCGCCATTACTAGCGATTCCAACTTCATGGAGGCGAGTTGCAGCCTCCAATCCGAACTGGGCCCAGTTTTGCAGATTTCCTCCACCTCGCGGTCTCGGTTCTCATTGTGCTGGGCATTGTAGTACGTGTGCAGCCCAAGGCGTAAGGGCCATACTGACCTGACGTCGTCCCCACCTTCCTCCCAGTTGATCTGGGCAGTCTGACTAGAGTTCCCGGCATTACCCGCTGGCAACTAATCACAAGGGTTGCGCTCGTTGCGGGACTTAACCCAACATCTCACGACACGAGCTGACGACGGCCATGCAGCACCTGTGCAAATCCCCCGAAGGGTCACGCGCTTTCACGCGCTTAGAGATGCATGTCAAGCCTTGGTAAGGTTCTTCGCGTTGCATCGAATTAAGCCACATACTCCACCGCTTGTGCGGGTCCCCGTCAATTTCTTTGAGTTTTAGTCTTGCGACCGTACTTCCCAGGCGGCACGCTTAACGCGTTTGCTCCGGCACAAGGGGGGTCGATTCCCCTCACACCAAGCGTGCACCGTTTACTGCCAGGACTACAGGGGTATCTAATCCCTTTCGCTACCCTGGCCTTCGAGCCTCAGCGTCAGGAGTTGTCCAGTAGCTCGCTTTCGCCACGAGTGTTCCTCACGATATCTACGCATTTCACTGCTACACCGTGAATTCCAGCTACCTCTCCAATCCTCTAGCACGGCAGTATCGGATGCAGTTCCGGGGTTGAGCCCCGGGATTTCACATCTGACTTACCACGCCGCCTACGCTCCCTTTACGCCCAGTGATTCCGAACAACGCTCGGGACCTTCGTATTACCGCGGCTGCTGGCACGAAGTTAGCCGTCCCTTCCTCTTCCGGTACTATCAACCCTGTCGACTATTCATCGCCAGGTCTTACTCCCGGATGACAGGAGTTTACAATCCGAAGACCTTCATCCTCCACGCGGCGTTGCACCATCAGGGTTGCCCCCATTGTGAATTATTCTCGACTGCTGCCACCCGTAGGTGTCTGGACCGTGTCTCAGTTCCAGTGTGCCTGATCGTCCTCTCAGACCAGGTACCCGTCGTAGCCTTGGTGAGCCGTTACCTCACCAACAAGCTGATAGGGCGCGAACCAATCCTGCAGCGACAGCCTTGCGGCCACCTTTAATCTTGCGATACCATGGGGTATTAATCCAAGTTTCCCTGGGCTATCCCCCTCTGCAGGGCATGTAATTCACGTGTTACTCACCCGTGCGCCACTAAACTATTCTTGTATTGCTACTCAAATAGTCCCGTGCGACTTGCATGTCTTAAACACGCCGCCAGCGTTCGTTCTGAGCCAGAATCAAACTCTCCGTAAAAAATTCGGTTGGCGTATTCCTTTAATAAAAAAGGAACCGTATTCCAAATTGACCTTGGCAAAAATCCCTTGCGGGAGATCTGCCGTTTCCGCGCGCCTTTCTACAAAAGCGCGCAGCGCACAATTCAATCTTTCTTCTCTTCCTGGTGAACATCGCCACGATTATTTCCAAACCCGTTGCCGGACCTGTTAAAAATCGCCGCCTGTCACCAAGCCACACTGTCAAAGAACTTCTTTCGAGGGGACTAAAAAGCCGATCGGGTGTTTGTGCACCACGATCGACGTTCTGTCTCTCGGCCGCCCTCCGTTGTGGCGGCCCGCGAAGCTATCTTCCCCAACCCCCACACGTCAATACCTTTTCTAAAAAAAAATTCAGCACTCCCAGAAGCTTTGTTTCAAGGGGTATCGCCGATTTTTGCCGAGGCTGAGCCAAAGTTTTTTGCGATTCATCTGCAGCCACGAGCCATTCGTGGGACCTCTTTTCCTTCCATGTCGATCATCACGGTCCAATGCGAGGGCAAATGCCGGATCGAAAAACCTCTCGACCGCCGAGAGGTTTGAGCCTTGATTCCGACACTTCCCATGTTCGTAGTTTCCATCCCAGCCCTCAAACGCAACAGCGCCATTCTTCGCGAAGTTAAGGAGGCGGCGAGCTGCCATCTAGTGCTCGCGCTCAAGGGGTTTTCCTGCTGGAAGGCATTTCCCGCGCTGCGTGATGATCTCGATGGCTGCTGTGCGTCCGGTCTGTGGGAAGCGACGCTTGCGCGTGAGCATTTTCGCAAGCATGTGATCACCTACTCGCCGGCCTACGACGAGGCCGATATCACATTGCTCTGCGAATTTACCCACCATCTCGATTTCAATTCCCTGTCGCAATGGTTTCGCTTTCGCAAACAAGTGATGGCGCATCCGCGATTTGTGAGCGGCGAAATGCAATGCGGCCTGCGCATCAATCCCGAATGCTCCACCGGCCACACACCGATCTACGACCCCTGCGTCGCAGGCTCGCGACTTGGCATCACGGCAGATCAGCTCGCCGACGCCGACCTCACCGGCATTTCCGGCCTGCATTTTCACACCCTCTGCGAACAAAATTCGGATGACCTCGAAAAAACGCTCGTCGCGGTTGATGAAAAATTCGGCCACCTGCTTCGCGCGCCGCAATTCACCTACCTCAACATGGGCGGCGGCCACTGGATCACCAAACCATTCTACGATCGCGAGCGATTGATCCGACTTGTGCGCGAGACTCGCGAAAAATTTGGCGTCGAGGTCTGGCTTGAGCCCGGCGAGGCTGTCGCGATTCACAGCGGCGTGCTGCGCGCAACGGTGATGGATGTCTTCGAGTCCGCCGGCCACCACCTTGCGATTCTCGATATTTCCGCCACCGCGCACATGCCCGATGTGATGGAAATGCCCTACCGGCCGGATATTTATCTTGTCGATCCCGCCACATCCGATGGCAAGCCCTCGGTGATGTTGAATGGTGAAAACTATCATCTTGCGGGTGACCCATCCGCGCCGGGCGCCATTCCCAAATCACTCGAATCAGCACACACCTATCGGCTTGGCGGGCCCACATGTCTCGCAGGCGATGTGATCGGCGATTACTCGTTTCCGCGCGCCTTGCGCGTCGGCGACACGCTGGTCTTTGATGACATGGCGCACTACACGATGGTCAAAACCACCACTTTCAACGGCGTCAAGCATCCAGCCATCGCGCTGCAGCACGAAAACGGCGAGGTCGAAGTGATCCGTGAATTTCGCTACGAGGACTTCGAGGCTCGGCTGTCGTAAAACGCGCTCGATCGGGCCCAGTTCGACCTCAGCAGCTCAGGTCGCGCAGGGCGGCGTGGTTAGCCATGGCCTTGGCGCTTGAGCCGGGCATGACCTCCCATTTGCCCTCCTCGTGGATTTCGAGGCAGGCATCGCAGTCCACGCCGGCCTCGCCGTTTTTGGCAAGGATCACCACGCCAATGCCTTGGCTGATGAGCTTGTTGAGGATCATCGAGATCCGCGACTTCGGCAGTGAGCTTCCCGGCCGATCGAGATAAACGAATGCGGGCTTTGCCAAAAAGATGCGGGCGACGGAGAGCAGGTGTTGCTCGCCGATCGAAAAGGCATCGTCCCAATCGCGGTCGGCATCGAGGCCGCCGACGCGACGAATCGCTTCATCAATTCCCAGCTCCTGAAGCACCTTGTGGATCTCCGCGTCCTTGGTGATTTTTTCCATCCCAGTGCGCAGCAAGAGATCGCGAAGGGTCCCCGGTGGTAAGTAAGGCCGCTCCGGCAAAAACAGGATGTTATCGAGACCCGGCCTCACCACCCGCCCACCACCGCATTCCCACACGCCGGCCGTGGCGCGAAACAGCGCGAGCTTCGGCGCATCGTCGATGCAGGAAATGAGCCAGCACTCGCCGCGCTTGATCTCGAGATTGAGGTTGCGGACCAAGGCATGCGTCTTGTCGGAATTCCACAGCGTGAGGTCCTCATAGGCCACGCGATTGGGCTCTTCGTCGATTTGGATCGAGCACGGCTTGTTCTCGTGCGCGTTTTCGATCGCGTCATTCAGCAAGTGTAAGCGCGCGGTCACTGCGGTGAAGGCGGAGATCGATTGGAACTGCGTCACGATAAGCGAAAAAGCCCCGAGCAGCGTGGCGAATGCCATCGTCGATTGCGTGATGACACCGAACTCGACTTTTCCAATCATGAACATTGGCGCGATGATCAGCGCGGGGATGATTTGGATGAAATAATTGTAGCCGTTGGTGAAGAAGCCGAGGTTGCGATTGACTCGGATGAGTTTGCGGAAATTCAGCGTCAAGTCGTCAAGTCGTGATTTCAGCCGCGTGCTGAAGCGTCCTTCGCGGTGAGCGAGTGCGATCGATTCGGAATTTTCGCGCACATGGATCAGCTCGGCGCGGAAGTTGGCCTCCATGTCGAGTTGGTTGTAATTGAGCCGAATGAGCGGCTTGCCGAGCCAGACCGTGAGCATCGATCCGCAAACCGCGTAGCCGACAGCGACGGCAAAAAGCTGCGGGCTGATGCTCCAAAGCACGCCGGAGAACGAGACTGCCGTGAGCGTGCCGTTGATGATGAGCAGCATGAATGAAAGCGTGGTGGTCGTGAAGGCCTTCACATCCTCGGTGATGCGTTGGTCGGGGTTGGCGACGCCGGTGGCCGAGTCGAGCCGGTGGTAGGCGCGTTCACTCATGTAGGTTTCGGTGAGCCGCCAGGTCAGTTGGCGCCGCCACAGGATGCCGAGGCGTTCTTCGGTGAAGCGAAACAACGCCGCCACAACAGTCGATGCCACAAACACCATCGCATACAGCAATGCCTGCGCGCGAAACTCGCTGATGTTGCGGTTTTCGATCGCCGACATGAAATCGCGCCCGACATAGCTGTTGAGCACATTGAGGCCGTTCATGCCGACCATCATGGCCAAGAGCGTCAACGCGAAAACCAAGGCCCGTGACCCCTCCTCCGACTGCGCAAGCATCCTCAGCGCTCCGGAAAAGCGCTTCCACGTAAGGCGGATCATCTGTTTGCGTTCCTGTGACATGCTCGATTGCAAGACATCCATCCACCCGCAGTCCCGTGTGATCAAGCGGATTGATTTTCCAAAATGGTGAAATCCCGGGAAATCTGCCCGAATTTCCACCCGAAGGCGCCAATTTTGGCCGCTCGGCCCGCATTCGCCACTTGTCGCGCGACCGCGCTTCGTCGCATGGTCGCGCCATGGAGAGTCATGAGTGGAAACTCAACGGCGAGGATGGCAAGCGTTTCTACCGCGGCAATTACATGAGCGGCCGGTGGACGATTCTCACCACGCAGCAAAAACGCAACCCGGTCTGGGACCGCCTGGACAACCCGCCGCAGGAAGTCTGGGCCGAGCTGCGCGACATCGTCTGGAAAAAATACCAACGAAAACGCTGCCCGTGGGAGCGGGTGGCCGAGCTCGACCGCATCCTTGGAACCGAAGGCCAGGATCATTGAACCCTTCGACGGTCCCCCAACTCTTTTTGATGGAATTTTTCTAAACCCAGGCATTTTTCGACGACATACCCATTTGAGTCTAATTATGCGTGGATTCGCATCCATCAATGAGCCTCCATTTGCCTATTTTCAATTTGTGCCTAAACTTCAAAATAAATCCAAAATCAACAAACCCATGAAAATGAATGCCAATACCGTCGCCATCGCCCTTCTGTTGTCCACCATCACCGCCACCCACGGCCAGGTCAGCGTCAACGGCACGAGGGATTCCTCGGACAACTACACCAGCCAAGTCGTCCAAACGGTCACCGCTGGGTGGGGAAGCGACAACGCGCTCGCTAACCTGCATGCCGCCCAAGACGGTTCCGACATCGCTCTGTTCATTGGCGGAAAAGCCCAAGGCAACGCCATTCTGCTCTTTATCGATTCGAAGAGCGGCGGATCCAACTTCATAGCCAACAATCAGATCACTAGCGGCGACGAAGGATACACGATCAACAACCTCGGCACATCCTCTTCCGCAGGCCTCACCTTTGAATCGGGCTTCAACCCGGACTATGCCGTTCGCATCTACAGCAATGGCGCCGCTACTGAAGCGCATGTGAATAGCTACAACCTCCAAAGTGGTGCCCGCGACTATGTTGGCCAGAGCTACAACCAATCTGCCGGGCCCAGCGGATTCGTCAGCGAAATTGCGACGATTTGGGCAGCTGCCACGCAACCCTATGGGGATGTTGCATTCGGCGTGGAAATGAAACTCAGCCTCGCCGCCCTCGGAGTGCCGGCCGGAGCGGGCCAACCGATCAAGATGATGGCGATCCTCGTGAATGACGGTTCGTCCTATGGCTCCAACCAGGTTCTTCCGTCGAGAACCAGCCCGACCGGAGACATCGGAGGTGGAATCAATGCAATCAATTTTTCGGATGAGTCCCAGGCTGCGGGCAACCAAGTGTTCTCCATCACGGTCGACAACACCGATACCGACG
>Ga0208595_1000206_pt1 | contig 22949 bp, 16 predicted proteins | sample LakMenEpi28Jun11_FD_150742 | JGI IMG/M metagenome (GOLD analysis project Ga0208595, IMG submission 150742) | Freshwater microbial communities from Lake Mendota, WI - 28JUN2011 deep hole epilimnion (SPAdes) | ecosystem: Environmental > Aquatic > Freshwater > Lake > Epilimnion/Euphotic zone ...
ATATCGCCTTCTTGTAAAATATTAAATAAAGACACTTGAATCCTTGCTTGTAAGTCTGGTAATTCATTGATTACAAAAATGCAACGATTGCTTCTTGGAATAATGCCATAGTGAATTACTTTTTCGTCAGAAAAACTCAATTTTAAATTCGCCGCTTTGATTGGATCAATGTCGCCAATTAAATCTGCTACACTTACATCGGGTGTAGCTAGTTTTTCTCCATAACGCTCAGATCGGTGTAGCCAATGAATTGGCGTGTCGTCTCCATGTTCTGCAATCAAGTCCTTTGCAAACTTACTCAAAGGCTTTAATGGATCATCATTTACCTCACTGCCCATAATCACAGGAATGTATTCGTCTAACAAGTCGGTCATCTGACGTGCCATTCTTGTTTTAGCTTGTCCACGTAGACCTAAAAATAGAATATTATGTCTGCTCAAAAGCGCGCGCTCTGTGTCTGGTATCACTGTGTCTTCGTATCCTAAAATACCTGTGAAAGGATTTTCTTTGTTTTGTAAACAGCCTATCAAATTATCACGTACCTCATCTTTAATGGACTTAGATTGATAACCAGACTTAATTAATTGCCCAAGGGTGTTGATTTTTTCAATGCCCGCTAATTTCTTAGATTCAGAATCTTTTTTATTCGCCACTTCTTTTTTCATTTTAGTATACTGTTTTTCGCTTTCCGCTTTCAAAATCATTAAATATAAAACTACCTAGTTTATCTAAAGATGCGAAGAATGCTTTACCATGATTCATCTCTGTAAACTCCTCCACAAATTTTTGCAAATAAGGATCGGATGCAATCATGAAAGTGGTTACAGGAATTTTTAACTTCTTACACTGCGCTGCCAAATTTAAACAACGATTCACGACTTTTCGGTCCAATCCAAAACTATTCTTGTAGTATTTAGAACCAATTTTTAAACATGTTGGCTTACCATCGGTAATCATAAAAATTTGCTTATTTGGATTTTTACGACGACGCAATAAATCCATTGCCAATTCTAATCCTGCAACCGTATTGGTATGATAAGGCCCAACTTGCAAATAAGGAAGGTCTTTAATTTCAATACTCCATGCATCGTTACCAAAAACAACAATATCAATGGTGTCTTTAGGATATTTTGTAGTGATTAATTCACACAAAGCCATCGCCACTTTTTTTGCTGGGGTGATACGATCTTCACCATATAAAATCATAGAATGCGAAATATCTATCATTAACACGGTAGAAGTCTGTGTTTTAAAATCACTTTCACGAATGAGTAAATCGTTTTCTTCCATCGTGAAATTATCTAGTCCGTGGTTGATTTGTGCGTTACGGATGCTCTCTGTAAAGTCTACCTGATCAATATTGTCCCCAAATTGATAAGCCCTGGTATCAGGACTAAGTTCTGCACTTGGTCCGGTCTTATTGGTTTGGTGATTGCCCTTGCTGCCTTTTTTAAGCTTGCCAAAAATGTCTTCTAGGCTCTTTTTACGGATGGTCTGCTCTGTTTTGGATGTAATTTTAAATGTCCCGTCCGGTCCATTCTCCTTTAAGTAGCCATTTTCCTTTAGGTCTTCGATAAAGTCACCCATGCCATAGTCGTCATTGGTAAATTTATGCTTTCGGTCCAATTGATTGAGCCAGTCTAAGGCCTCAGTAGCATCCCCGTTGGTATAATTCAATAGTTCGGTAAACAAGTCGAGCATTTGCTCAAACATGGTTTTACTATTTTCGCCAGCCTTAAATGGGGTAAATTGGAATCCGATCATAACGAGTACAAAATAGCGAATAAGCAATAAATTTGATTACGATTTGAGTTAATTTTTTAAGTAATCGATTTACTGCGATAGAACGCTTAGCAAATTATAAGTTAAAATCTTCCGGAAACAACTTCAACAAATTTTGAAAGCTATAAAGTAGACCTTTAGGAGAACAATATTGATGTTTAAATTTCTTTTTCACTTGAGTATGTAACCAAGTTGCAAGGGTATTACCTAAATCAGAACTTGGATCTATTTTACCAAATTCAACCAGTTCCCCTTTTGTTTTTAATATAGCCAATGCTTCCTGATACAATGCCAGTAATGCTTGTGGCTTTAAGCGAAATAAATTGTATAAATGGAAGATATCAAATACTAAAAAATAGATTTGTTGTTGAGCTACTTTACTCAAGCCGCCATTGCTTTGTAAAAATGTACTTACACTTCCTGGCTCAATTCCAACTGCAGCCACCATGCCTTTAAATGGTTGTATGGTTTTTAATTTAATTAAATTAGGCGTGGCTATGAAGCTTCCCTCGAATTGTTCATTTAAATAAGTCAATTGCAATTTGCCTTTTGCTTTCAAGGGAGTACTTGATTCAATAAACAATTGCAAATCATTAGAAGCGCCAGTATTGGCTTTGCTACTATTGACTTTACTAGGCTTGTTCAGTTCTTTTTCTATATTTTGCTTTGACGCAGACATGGCTTGATTGATTATAAATTCATTCAATTAATCAGACCAAGAAAAATGATAAAGGAGATTACGTTTTAGGTTTGACAGTAAGTCCTCATCGATTTTACCACCGCGGAGTTCGACTCTCTCGGTTGGCAGCCATTAAAGGCTTCTTGATGATGGCTCAAAGATACAAAATAAATAAAAACGAACCGAATAAATTCGGTTCGTTTTTGCATTCAGCCTTAAAAATAGTCACCTACCACTTCAAATGGTAAATGAGATCACGCATTCCCCATAAGTAAAAAAAAGGCAAACTAGTGACACATAAAATCATAAAATATATAGAATATTTCAATAAGTAAAAGGGACTTCTTGGGGGACCTTCTAATTGATAAACCAACCGAAGCATAAAAATCATGAAATATGCAAATAATGGAATAATTAAAAAGAAGAAAAAGAGAAAATGATATCCACTATCATAAATCTGCTTTCTAAAAGAATAAGCAGTCATCCAACTAATCATAGATATAAAAAAATATAAAAATATTACCTTATTATCTAAATTTTTAATTTTGTTTCTGAATGTTTGCATAAAAAATTAATTTCCATTTTTTCACAAAAAATACATCTACCAATTTAAATGACTGATTATATCGCGCATGCCCCAGAGATAGAGGAATGGTGCACTCCCAAAAATTAAAATAAGTGCATAAAATACATATTTCATGCTATTCTTTAATTGGGTTGGATTATGTTTAATATCAAATAAAGCAAAGTTAAAAAATCTTAAAATTAAAAAATAACAAGGCAATATAGAAAGGAAAGATAGAAAAAATTGATACCCGTTTTTGAATTTATCTTTTGTATAATTATCAGTGAAGCTCATTATTATCAAAGCGATCACTACAAAATAAAACTCTTTCTTTGTAATTATTTTGTCAGCTAACCAGTCTGTTTTTTTCATATTAAATTGTTTTTAATTCCCATTTTTCTTTTCAAGACATGCTTTATAATTATAAAAGCAAATTTGCAATTCATTGTTGTTATACATATTTGCTACAATAATACCATTTATACCCCCAATTATCCCGCCACTCGCAAGTCCTACAAAAGTGCCAAAAACTGGGATAACAGAACCTATAGCACCTGCTGTTAATGATATTGCAGTAGCACCAGCACCTCCGAACTTAAAAATATTAACCAAAAAATTATTATTTGCAGCTAGTTTACAACTTTGATATTCAAAGCAACAAGATTCAGTACATCCAGGGCCAGCTCCAGCGCCACCCAAGTCATCCATCCCGTCCAATCCCATTTCTAAATTTGCAATTTGCGAATAATAATGAAACTCATTTAAGATCCAATCTGCATTGTCTTGCCAGAGCCCAGTGCTGCTTCTTTGACTTGCTTTTTCGAGGGAAATAATTTTATTTTTTACAAATGCTTTTCTTGCCTCATTCAATTGGTTCATTTTTGCTTTTGAAAGCACAGTATCCTTTCCAAGAAAAGTCCTTTTTAATTCACCAGAATTATTACTGATTACATTAGACGCTTTTTGTAAATCAGCAAAATTATTAAAGTGATATAATTCAGTCAACTCTTTTTGAACGAAGATGCTTGTTGGATTTTGATTAATTGCAGTCAGTAACCTAGCAGCTTCCTCATTAATCTCTGCTTTAGATCTTTTGTCTTTATATACTACTTGTAAATACAAAGGGTCGAATCTTGCAATCGTTTCATTCAATTCGTCAAAGAGCGGAGCCGATAGCGGCGCAGGTATATTTTGTTCTGGAGGATCATTCACTGGACTTAGTTGTTCTTTTTTTGAACAAGCGTTTAAAAGTATCAATGATAGAAAAAAAATTCCCGCAAGTACTGTTGATTTTTTCATGCTATTTTTTTTTATACATACACTGAATTGTATAAGTAGATAGCATTAAAATAATAAATCAATGAACTGCTTTGCTGCGTAAATGTACGCTCAAAAATTTCAGCTAAAAAAATATATTTAAATTAAGAATATAGGCTAATAATCAATGCTGTAAAGCATCCTAGCCTTAGAAAATATTCTATGTATATTGTTATTATTTCACAAAAAAAACGGCTGGCACTGGTCTTTGTCCTGTTGGATCAGAGGGCTTGATGGTTTCTTTTCCGTTAATCAATAAACAACTGCTTCCACCGCCATCTAAATTAATGGCTTCAACAGCACCAAGATCAATAAATATTTTTGCGGTCTCTGTGAGTGTGGTACCCACTGCAATATTTTTCATACGGCCTTGAACGGCTAATAAAATTAAATATCCATCTTTCGTATAACCCATCGCAGTGCGTGGATGATGATCTGCAATGGCTTTGCCTGCAAATTTTTTTTCTTCATTATTTGAAATAAAAATTGCACCATCCTTGACTAGGACTGGTCCGCCACCAACTGCCCAATCTAATTTCCATTTTTTTAAATCTTTAACGGCATCCTCATACAAACCTAATTTTGCATTTTTATCTTTAATGGGTGTCATTGGATTTTGTTGGTATAACACCTGCTTACTATTTGAATCCGTGTAGGTATAAGCAATATCCATCTTGCCATTTTTCTGCATGCCCATTGCAGAATTCAATACATGTGTATAGGTTAAAGTATCTTTTCCCTTACCCTCTATATCTTGCTTATTCAATGCTAGTAGATTCCCACGATGTACTAATACATTTAAATTCGTGTTGTTTTTAAATTCAAAAAAAGAAGCATTCATCACAACGGTTGGCTTGACCAATCGCTCATAAAACGCAGATGGCGTTAAGCGTCTATATAAAGTGGTATCCACACCCATTTGGAGATTAGGGTCATTCGTATTAATCAATACATAATAGGCTTTAAAAGCGCTATCATTTAAAGTGCTAGATGTGGATTCAAATACCTGAATTGCATTTGTCTTTAAATCAAAATCATTTGAAACGTTCTTCCACTGCAGTTCCTGTGCCATAGCTGGCACTGACAGTAAGAAGTAGCAAATAGAAAGGATTACAAATGCGGGATGAAAAATTGACTTAAGGTATTTCATATTTGGTTTAATAGGATTGATAGGTTTTGAAGCTAGCTCCCTAAAGTTAAGGGTTCTTATCAAAAAGCTTAAATACAAAAAGGCCTCCCATTGCTGGAAGGCCTTCTCTATTCGAATCTTACTAAATGTAATCGTTGACTACTTTGTTGAGAACCACATTTCTTTAGTATGGTAGTCAATTGTAGTTGCACCAATTCTGTTTAGCTCATTGATGTTCCAAACATACTCAGAGTTAAATCTTGGACGCATTCTGTAGGCCATTTTTCCACCATTGTCTTGGAAAATATCTGCAGCTGCAGGAAGTGTAAAGCCGGTGTATACTTGTACACCAGTTGCATCCTTGTCTGTGTAATGGTATCTACGCATATCAACCCATGTTTCCATAGTGCCATGTCCCCAAAGGGCAATGTATTTTTGTAACATGATCATTGGTAATGTTAAACTATTTGCACTTGCAGGTACCACTGATGTGTTTGCTAAGAAAGCATCTCTTTTAGCAGCGGTTAACAATTCTGCAGTTGGTACATTGGTATTGTAATTAGCCATCAATAAATCAAAGTGCTTTGAGATACCCTCTTTATAAGCAGCTAAAGCAGTTGCCTTATCTCCTTTAATGAAAGCAGCTTCTGCGCGAATAAACGCCATTTCAGTTGCGGTCATAACAGGGAAAGGTGCGCTGTTTCTAAAGATAAAGCGGCAATTCACGTCTGTTGCAGGAGCTGTATTGACAGTTCCAGTTGCTTGAGAAACACCGTGGAAACTTTCAGGACGATCAGCGCCCACCATTACTGCTTGTCCTTTTACTGGCTCAACACCCTTAAAAGTACCATTGCTATTTTTTCTTAACAAGTAAACTGCTCTTGGATCTGCCACACCGCTAAATGCAGGGTTTAAGCCGCTCATTAAATCAGCAATAAATGCAGATTGTCTAATTGCAGTAGGATTCGTTACAGCCGCACCAGCTAAGTTATTTCTAAATGGTCCGAAGAAATTATTAGTTGCACTCACGCTTGTTGCTGCAAATTTCACTAAAGCATCGTCTGTTGTTTCTTTCATTGCAAGATTCGTATAATACAATACTGAATCTGCTTTGTAGATTGATTTATTTGTTAAGTGATGATGTGTTCTAGCCAATACGCCATATACAAATTTCTTCCATTTAGCGACATTGCCAGCATATAAGAAAGCGTCGCCTTTTGTTAAAGCTGCTTGACTACCATTCTCACCTGTTTTATTTAATAAATCAAGGGCTTCAAAAGAAAGTTTTCTAGCATGCATATACACTTCTTCTTGTGTATCGTATTTAAACGTAATTAGATCTGTATTGAAAGCGTCTTTCAAAATAACTTCACCATGGTAATCGGTTAATGTTAACCAACTCCAAGCAAAAATTGCTTTTCCAACGCCAGCTAATTCCCATTGCTTGTTTTCTAAAGCCCAGTCAATTAATTTAACATTGTTTTGTCCAATATCATAATAATGAGAGCGCCAGAATGATTGTGCTACATCGGCATTGGTATGACCCATTCTATCAAAATTGCTTTGCGTTCCAGAAAAGGCAAAGTTTTGAACGTATGCACCAATGTATCTAATATCGTGCATTGGACCATGTCCGCCATAGTTTCCAGCCATTGAGGCAACAATCTGAGGCATTAAAGTTTCTGGAGCCACCTTCACATCATAGTTCGGGTTTTTATAAGCCTCGTCTATTTTTTTAGAACAAGACGCCACTAAAACAATCAAGGCGCTTAGTACTAAAAGATTTTTAAAATTATATTTCATAAATAAAAGTTTTTATTGATTAAAAAGAAGCTCTAAATCCAAAGTTGAAGCTAACAGGTGCGCCCATGTTTCCATAGTCAAAACCAAATCCACTAACACCACGGCTAGCAGAAGTTGTTGCGCCCACTGCAGGATCAGCTCCTCTATAGTTGGAAATAAGAATTAAATCATTAATCGTTAAAAATACATTTAATGTTTTAGCAAATTTATCAACGTCACCCTTTAATAATTTCTTTATGTTGTAATTAAAAGTAAGGTCTCTTAATCTAAACCAGTTCACATCTTTTTCGATAAATGCTTCTTCTGGCATCGTTGTGTAAAATAAAGAATTTGTTTCTGGAGTAATCGAGATATTGTTTAGCGTTGGAGAAGTTGTATTTTCTTTTCCGTCTCTTAAAACACCTGGTACAATTCTTGCAACACCTCTATCTTTAGTAAGTGAGCTTCTACCAATTGTTGTTAAGTATCTTTCTGTCGCATTAAAGATATCACCACCAACTTTAACATCCCACAAGAAAGAGATTCTTAAATCTTTGTATGTGATATTATTTAACCAACCTAAAGTAAAGTCTGGATTACGATCCCCTCTAACTTTAAAGTTTGCATCAATTAATGGCAATCCATTGGTTGGATTAATTAAGATTTGACCAGCATTGTTTCTTAAATAACCATGAGAAGTAATTGTAGTTGTTGGTCCGCCATTTGCTAAACCACCTCTAGCGTTACCATATACCCATGTATCAGAAATGTAAAATTCTGGAACGTTAGAAGGTAATGAAGTTACCTTGTTGCGCATTCTATTAAAGTTAAAGCGTGTGTTCCAAGAAAAATTCTTCTTATTAACTACTAAGTAGTCTAACACAACTTCAAGACCTGTATTCTCGTTTGAACCTACGTTCAAGGTATTTAAAACGAAACCAGTACCATAACTCGCTCTAAAGTTTTCAGCAATCAAGTCTGTGTTTTCTGTTTTATAATACGTTGCTTCTGTACTTAATCTTCCATTCAAAAACTTCATCTCTGTTCCAAACTCCATTGTCTTTTGACGCTCTGGCGTTAAGTAAGGATTTGCATTCGTGAAATCATAATAATATCCAGCACCACTTCCGGTATTAAAGTTTAAGATAGATTGGTTAGCATAAGGCGCACTAGAACGGGCCGTGCTTGCTAAGGATCCTCTCAACTTCCAATAGCTTGCAACCTCTTTTACAATTGGGAAGATGTCTGACATAATCACACTCACACTTCCTGCAGGATAATTATATGCTCTGCTTGAAACTGGGAAGATAGAAGACTCTTCAAAACGGTGAGAATAAGTTAAGAATACTTTATTATCATAGTTCACTGCAGCTTCACCAAAATAAGCTGCCTGACGATTGATATTATAGTTTGGTAAACCAAAACGGTTCATATTACTATTACGAATTCTTGAAGCAACTGCAGTGTTTCCACTATCTGTTCTGTTTGCGTCTGTTATGTTATTACCAAAAATTGAAGTGGTTTGTGTTTCATAATCCTGCCACATATTACCTATCATCAATCTTGTGTTGATCTTGCCAAAGCTTTTCTTTGCTGTTGCAGTCACTGTGTGGTTGTAACCATAATAATTACGATAGTAGTTTTCTAAAGCACCTTTTTGTGCACGGCTTAAGAAGTTAGATGCAGAATCCCATCTTGTGTAACCATCTTGTTGGTAAGTATCATAACCAACTCTACCGTTGATTGTCAACCATTTTGTTGGGGTATAGTTTACAGAAAGTGTCGCTACAGTTCTTGTTAATTCGTCACGGCTTCTGTTTCTATATAAATTAAAATAAGGATTATCTAATTCCGCATTTGGATCTCCTGCAAACAAACCTTTTTTAGTTCCATTTGGATTTAACCAGTCTTCTGCATTGTTATCAACAGGCCAAGATAATAAACTTAAAACATATCCTCTAACACCTCTTAATGGCTTGTCGTTTGAACTCTTGATATAACTTAAGCTTGGAGAGATTTCTAAAGTTTTTCCAATTTTATGATTGGTTACAATTCTGAAATTGTATTTTCTAAAATTATTAGTAGGTACTGGAGAATTCTCATCTACATAAGAACCTGACATACGCACAGAATGATTTCCTTTACCGTATTCTAAAGAAACATTTTGATTGTTAGAAAAACTAGTTTGAAAGAACTCATGAAGGTTATCGTATCTAGTAGAATTTTTATCTCCTTTAACCTCCCAAGGTAATCTTGGACCAAAATAAGAAAATATATTTTGTGGTAAACCATTCAATCCCGCATCATAGTCTGTCATGATTTCTGGATATCTAGTATAAGTTGATAGTCTAAAGCTATTGTCGTAGCTCACTTTTACTTTACCCTCGCTATCACCACCTTTTTTAGTTGTGATTACGATTGCACCAGAACTTGCTTGGCTACCATAAAGGGCAGTCGCTTCTGGACCTTTCAATACGGTTACGTTTTCAATATCATTAGGATTCAAATCGGCAATACGGTTTGTATAGTCGTTTGATCTGTTTTCAGTAGATACGTTTGCACTTGTTGGCTTTACAGCTAAACCCGTGTTTCTATTATTTTCATTTACAGATGAGTTGTCAATGATCACACCATCAATAATAAATAAAGGAGAGTTGTCTAATGATAAAGAGTTAAAACCTCTTAATACAATTTGAGAACTTGCACCGGCTAATCCACTTGTAGGATTGATTGTTAAACCCGCGATACGTCCTTGTAGTCCGTTCACAAAGTTGTTACGTTGTGTTTCTGCAAGTTCACTACCTTTTACTTTTTGAACAGAGTAACCTAATTCTTTAGGATTACGCTTAATGTCCATTGCAGTCACAACAACTTCATCTAAAGTGTTGTCTTTTGGAGCAAGTCGAACTTCAATTGAAGTAGCGTTGCCCACTCTCACATCTTTGGATTCGAATCCAACCAATGAAAAAGTTAATACTTGATTGTTTGCTACAGAAATAGAAAAAGCACCTGCATTATCGGTACTCGTTGCTACTTTTGATCCTTTTACAAGGACGGAAACATTGGACAAAGGTGCTTTGTCGCTGCCGACAACCCTACCAGTTACCAATTTTTGTTGTGCATTTGCTATTGAGATACTTGTAAAAAGTACCAACAACAAACTCCATAAACCTTTGGTTTGCATAAATTAAAATCTTTGGTGAATAATAAACTCAGGTATGACCCTTTTGTTAACGTTAAGTTAACGATAATTAGTATTCAAATTCTAAATATTATATGAAAATTAATAGAATTTTAATGCGTTGTAAACCAAAGGATAGGGTTTAAAATAACTATTTATACCTTAACCGTTGCGCTTCGATCAAATCCTGCTCCTTCCTTAAATTTTACATAACCCAATTGGTTGGTGTAAAGGGTAGTTTGACCTATCAAAAAGGGGGGAATATTCATATGATGATGTCCATAAATCCAGGCATTTTGGGCCGTTTTTTGCATAAAATGGTCCAAATTTGAGGCAAAACAGGCATTTATTGGGTCATTTTGGTATTTTTTGGGATAATTCAAAAAACTGGGAATATGGTGGGAAATAACCATTTTTCGGACGGATTTGGATTCCAGGGCAGGCTCTAAAAAATCAAGGGCATTTTGATGTAGCTGATTGTATACCTGGGGCGTCAATTTATCTCCATTCCATTGAATCTGGTTAAAGTCTTGCACCCTTTTAACCACAATTTCGGTTAAGTGAGCGGGGATATATGACCATAAAGTCGAGAAAATGAGTTCAATAGGACCGGCAGCGTCTGGTATTTCCTTTACAATATTGTTGAGCAGCAGGATATTAGGTCGAATGGATTCCTCGAAGCTGTTTGGCATCGTCGCCAAGTCTGACCCATAATATTCATGATTACCGGGAAGCCAATAGGTCATTTTAAAATGGTCGGATAAGTAATTCAAAAAATCTTGATGCTGGTCCATTGCGCTAAGCGGCATCAGGTCTCCAGCTATGATTAAAATTTCTTCAACAGGAAGGATCGGCTTTTTGCTCAAACTTTTTTTATTTTGAGCAAACTCTAAATGCAAATCGGATACAAACTGAAAATTCATGAGGCTAAAACTAAACAAAGTAATTATCTTGCCCCCACAAAATATACAATATGAAAGAACAAAATTTTAACAATCACGCACAAATGGTTCCAGGATTTCACTATCTAACTTTTGGCGGAATCATTGCTTTATTAGGTGGATCAATTAACTATTTACTAAAATCAAGTCCTGAAAACAAATACCTAGCTTCATTATTGGTCTTAGCGTCTATCGTTTTTGTTTTAGTAGCATGGTTTACAAGAACATTTGCATTAAAGGCACAGGATAGAGCCATTCGTGCAGAAGAAAATTTACGCCATTATGTATTAACAGGGAAACTACTACCATCTAGTTTAACAGTGGGTCAAGTAGTTGCATTGCGTTTTGCACCTGATGCTGAATTTCCAGCACTAGTCGAAAAAGCTGTAGCAAACAATTTATCAGGAAAAGAAATCAAGCAATCTATTCAAAACTGGAAAGCAGATTTTTACCGCGTATAATTTTCGGCATCTATAAAAGATATTTAGACCCATTGCACAATGGGTCTTTTTTTTGCTTAAATTTAGAAATCTAAAACCACTTTATGATCAAAAAAATAATTGCTTTACTAAGCTTAATCGTATGCACCGAGATGGGCATTGCGCAGGATCTGAACAAAGAACTATCTCCACTTAAATGGAGAAGCATAGGCCCCTTCAGAGGAGGTAGGTCCAATATGGCGTCTGGTGTTTTGAATAATAGAGACGTATATTATATGGGTACCACTGGCGGTGGTTTATGGAAAACAGAAAACAGCGGAATTAGTTGGAATAATGTTTCTGATGGATTTTTTAAAACAGGTTCTGTTGGCGCTGTTGCAGTTGCAGAAAGTGATGCCAATATTGTTTATGTGGGTATGGGTGAACACGCAGTAAGAGGGGTAATGACACATCATGGAGATGGTGTTTATAAAAGTACAGACGCAGGAAAGACATGGAAAAAAATGGGATTAGATGCGACTCAACATATTTCAAGAATTGCGATTGATCCAAAAAATCCAAACATTGTTTTTATTGCTGCACAAGGTGCATTATATAGCAAGTCAACTGAACGTGGTATTTATAAATCAGTTGATGGAGGTGCTACATGGAAAAAAGTATTGTATGTAGATGATAAAACAGGTTGTGCAGAATTATCAATGGACATGCACAATCCATCCATTTTATATGCTGCAATGTGGGAGCACGGTCGTTTACCATGGCAAGTAATTAGTGGTGGTCCGGGAAGTGGATTGTATAAGTCTACCGACGGTGGTAACAACTGGGTGAAAATGGAAAATGGCTTACCAAAAGAAATGGGTAAAATGTCTATCGCTGTATCAAGAGCAAATCCAGAAAAAGTTTTTGCATTAATTGAAAGTGATTTTAGCAAAGACGCAGGTGGTTTATATGTTTCTGATGATGCAGGTGCAAGTTGGTCACAAATAAATAAAAGCCATCGCTTGATTCAACGCGCATGGTATTATATTGAACTGTTTCCAGATCCTACTAATGAAAACAATGTTTATGTAATGAGTGCTCCATCTTTAAAATCAATTGATGGTGGTAAAACCTTTACAGACTTTGCACGCACGCATGGTGATTACCATGATTTATGGATTCATCCAAGCAATGGTAAAAACATGGTCATTGCAGATGATGGAGGTGCTGCTGTAACACATGATGGGGGCAAGTCTTGGAGCAGTCAAAACAATATGCCCACTGCACAATTTTATAGAATCAATGTAGACAACGAAGTGCCTTATAATATTTATGCAGGACAACAAGACAATAGTTCAGTTAAAATTGCAAGTCGTGCAATTGGCGCTGGAGGAATAGATGAAAGATTTTGGTCTGCATCTGCAGGTGGTGAAAGCGCCTTCTTAGCATTTGATCCAAACAATCCAAGATATGTTTTAGGTGGATCTTATCAAGGAACGATAGAAGTGTTAGACACAAAAACAAAAGGTAGTACCAATATCATGGCTGCCCCAATTCAGTATTTAGGAAGAGACGCAAAAGATATTAAGTATCGTTATAACTGGAATGCGCCAATCATTTGGAGCAAGCATGAACCAAATACCTATTATCATGGTGCTCAATATTTATTGAAAACTTCTGATATGGGCAAAACCTGGAAAGAAGTTTCACCTGATTTAACCCGCAACGAAAAATCGAAGCAAGGTACTCCTGGTATTCCATTTACAAACGAAGCAGTGGGTGCAGAAAATTATGGTACACTTGCTTATGTAATTGAGTCGGTACATGAAAAAGGTGTAATCTATACAGGAAGTGATGATGGATATGTATACTTAACAAAAGATGGAGGTGCAACTTGGAAAAATATTACACCTACCGGTTTAGCAGAATGTTTAATCAATGCCATTGAAGTATCTCCACATGATAAAGCAACTGTATACATTGCAACTACTAGGTATAAATTCAACGACCATACACCAGGTTTATATAAATCGACTGATTATGGAACTACTTGGACTAAAATAAATACAGGTATTGCAAACAATGCATTTACGAGAGTTGTACGTGAAGACAATGTGGTTAAAGATTTATTATATGCTGGTACAGAATTAGGGGTGTATATGTCTAACAATGGTGGCAAAAATTGGAGTCCATTCCAATTGAATTTACCTATCACACCTATCACAGATTTACGTGTGCATCAAAACAATTTAATTGCAGCAACATCAGGTAGATCTTTTTGGATCTTAGATGATTTAAATTTAATTCGAGCATATAAAGCAGACACTAGCAATGTAAAGGTTTACAAACCTGATGCAGTTTTAATGGTAATGGGATCTAGCGAAATGGATGACAATGATCCAGATTTTACAGGTGCCAAGTCCAAAGCGGGTGTCAATCCAGCAACAGGTATGGTCTTATATTATCAATTACCAAAGATGGAAGATGGGGTTGAATTGAGTATGGAAATCAGTGATGCATCTGGCAAATTAGTACGTCGCTTTAGTTCAAAGGCAGACGAAAATTATAAGCGATATGATGGCGCTCCAAGAAGAGATCCAACTTTAAGCAAGGAAAAAGGTTTGAATCGTTTTGTTTGGAACCTACGTCACGCAACAACTGCGGCAATCCCGAATGTATATATTGAAAGTAGTTTTAGTGGCCATAAAGCCATCCCTGGTAATTATACCATTCGTTTAATGGCAGGAGGCAAAATGATTGGCAGCACAACGGGTGTGATTGAAGCCAATCCAAATTTTTCAACTACTGCTAGTGAATACCAGCAATATGATGACTTGATGCGATTGATGGAAAGCACCGTAACCGAAATGCATCAAATGGTGAATCAACTAAAAGACAATGCTACACATATCGAAGCATTGGTTAAAAAATTAAAAACTGATGCAAATTATAGCGGTGCACAATATGCAAGCTTAAAACAAAATGCAGCAAGCTTGGTCACAAATTTAAAAGCATGGGACGAAGATATGATTCAAAGAAGATCAACTTCTTATGATGATGTAGAGAACTTCCCGAATAAATTTACTGCAAACTATATGTTTATGATGAATCAAACAGAAAGCGATATTCCTCAAGTGAATCAAGCAAATTTAGATTTATTAAAAGAATATACTGCAGAGTGGGAAAAATTAAAGGCAAGAGGGCTTAGCTTAAAGAATGTGGCGATACCTGCACTCAACAAGCAATTGTGGGATTTAGGAATGGGCGCTATTTGGTAGAAAAGGTGCTTGCTTCAATATAGAGACGCAATCCAGGAGATCTTAGTTGTCGGCATTTAAAATGCTAGGCCTAGTATCTTTTGGATTGCGTTTTTCGTATTGCTTTACCTGATTTTTTAAAGCTGGTTTAAATTTTCTTGGGCGCTTCAATTCATATTCATAAAAAGCAGTGCCAACTTTGTTTAAAAATGGGAAGCCAACGGTTTCCTCATCATATTTTGAATCGTTCACCACGCCATCGCTATTGACATATACCGTAGCGGAAAGCATATAATCAATATTGTTTTTTGTATCCAATACATACGATACATCAGTTAAGAATCCATAAGCCCATCCAACTTTATTAAAAACCCTAATATGCTTTGGCATGGTATGCGTACTATCTTGAAAAAAGAATTTCACATAACTATCATAAAAATGCGCGCTGTCATACTTAGGATAATTAGTTTCCGATGGATACTGAGATAAATACTGCAATAAAAACAATCTATCTGCTTCGGTCATATTGAATCTGTTTTGTTTTGGGACCGATGCTGGAAAAATAACCGACTGCAACATTTTTTGCATGTCAACTAATGAAATATTATTATGGCGTGTAAAATCAAATGGGGCGTTCACCACTTCGTCCTTGCTGTTCCAATGCGCATCACCAATTAAAATGGGCGCTCCAAATTGAAAACTGTCTTTATTGTATTGAGGGGCGAGCTTTAAAATTGGCAATCCTTTTTCATCCATAAATTGGATGCCATTAGTATGTCTATTTTGATCTTCTGTATAGCCCATGAATTGTCTGGTGATCTTAGTACTCGTATATCCTTTTGCAATTAATTTTTGATTGGTTGGCCCCTGACCCACAAATTGATACAATCTGTTATAGGGGTCATTTTCAGAGATTAAAAATGCACGCTTGATAAAATGTGCAATGGATGGTTTTTTATTTTCAGCACTTGAATCTGCATACATGGCTACTTGTCTTTGATAGTTACTATCAAATTGCATCGTAGTGTATTTATTTACACCAGGCAGGTTCAATTCGTATAATTTCTCCATTGCTAAGAATGCAAGGGGCATTTTAACCATCGAAGCTGGATTGAAATAATTTTCTGGATCCGCGTGTAGTGTATAGTTTGTAAAATGGGGTATGCCGTTTTGATCTCTATCAATTTTTGTATAGACCAATTGGTATCGATAGGTTTTTGGGCTAGCGAGTACTTTTTTAGTAACGCTATCTTGAATACCTGATAAAATGGTGTTGAATGGGGCTGGCCACTGCGCTGTTAATTTATTTGATATGACTAAAAGCAGCAAGGTGCAATAAAATAGACTTTTTTTCATGATAGACCTCATTGATGTATTGCAAATAAAACAAAATATATTATATTCACTAAAATAAAATTATGGACAAGAATATTCTTTTTGGTATCTGGGTCGTATCGGCCATTTACTGTGTGTACAAACTATTTAAGCGATCTAAAAATATATCATTAGATGGCGTCATTGGCTATTCGCCAGGACTAGAAGTGGTGATGGTAATTATACTAGGCCCCTTGTTGGCCGTGATTGATATTTCTTTAACTTGGATCAGAATCTACAAAGATGCCGAAGAAGCAAGAAGAAGATCAAAGCAATAATTACAATTAATTATATAAAAAAGCCCTCAATCGTTATTGAGGGCTTTTTTTATGAAGCGTATATTCAAAATGATAAAACTATCCTTCAATTCTTTAGTGGAATTAAAAGTTTAGTTCCCCGGATGGTATTGCCTTACTGCTTTTTGAAGTACTTCTGTTTTATCTAAAGTCATTCTTTTAAGTTGTTGTGCCTGATACATCGCTCTTTGATCATTATAATGCTTATCTCCCTCATTAAAACTAGCCCCAAAAGTATTCACAGATTCAATGAGCGGTAATCCACCATTTTTAGGGAATCGAACAAAATTAATGTAGGCATCTCCGCTGTTCATTTTTCTTTTATCTTTTCCAAAAGGCTCAGACATCACTGCTGCTAATACATCCGGCATACCACCCTGTGGCCAATTTTCTTTTCCTCTAACCAATCTTTGTACATCCCCTAATGTTAAATCTGTTCGGCCATAATTTTTTTGTAAAAAGTCATAGATGATTTGATACACTTTCACTGCTTCTTCCATGGTTAGCTTATCTTTATTCCGACCTTCCATCACCACTGGTACATTGTAATATGCTAAATTATAGATCAATGCGCCCTTGCTTTCAGCAACTGCATTGTGGTCCCAATTTTTTAAAGTGGTGATGATAGAAGCTAATTGAGGATATTTATTTTCATCTACCATAAACATAGAATCTGCAGTAAATCCATATGGAAATAAAATTGGATTCGGTAATTGACGGTCAAACTTAATACGCTTAATATCTTCGTATGAAATTTTATCAAGTTGGTCTATTAAGTCTTTAGCGCGTCTACTTCTGTTATCGTGATAGGTTTCATAGCCGTCATTAACATCAAAATCTTTTGGATTCAAATTATCTGATTCACTACTTGCTAAAAAAGGTGAGTGATTGGCGTTGAATAAATAACCACTTTTTGGATTCAACATTTGTGGCAGGGCGCTCAATGGCTTAAATTCATTCCACAAAGTAGCTTTTGTATTTCCAGGAAGGGTACTACTCCAATGATAGCTCGTGTCTTTGTTGCGATAAGGCATTTTACCATTAGAGATATAAAATATATTGTCTGCTTTGTCTGCATACATAATATTAAACATCGGTAAATGATTTTGCTCCAAAGCAGCTTTGAATTCATTAAAATTTGTTGCCTTGTTCATGGCATACCACTGTTGTAATGCGCCTGCGTCCATTAATGCTGGCAATCGCATTGAAAAGAATTCTCCTTTTGGTGTAGCCACGGTTGGACCATAGATAGACTGGTACACTGTTTTATAAATTGGAATTGGAATCCCTTTAATATTTAATTTAATTTTTCGCTTTTCTAATTTTAGCCAATTGCCATCCACTTTATATTCGCCAGGATGCGACTTGCTCGTTTCTAATTGATAGATATCTATTTTATCTTGAAAATTAACCGTATGCGCCCATGCTAAATTAGGCGTCACACCATGAAAAATCATAGGCGCCCCAGGAAACAAACCACCTAGTATATTCCAACCTTCTTCGCTTTGTAGATGCGCTTCATAAAATGCGGTTGGACCTTCAATAGGCTGGTGTGCATTGATCACTAACATTGTTTCGTTCGAGGTAGATTTTTTAGCATTGATTGCAAATGCATTACTGCCTTCGCCAGTGAAGCCTTCCAATTTTGGAATAGTGCCATTTAAAATTTTGGGTAAGGCTTTATCTACGCCACAAAATATTGCTACGGAGAATGCAGCAGAAGCTAAATACTCTTCGATGGTAATTGGAAATACATGCTTGTTCAACACTTTATCTGGATGCGCTTTAGCATAAGCTTCTAATCCCAATAAATAACCTTTTAGCAATTGTATGAACTTAGGGTCAAACTGATTCATTTGCGCAATAACTGTTGCCTTTGTATTTAACAAACCAAAAACAAAATCAATAGGTGCCCCCTTTTTTCCTAAATGCGTTGCCACTTTTCCTTTACCAGTTAGAATCAACATTTGCATTGTAGCAAAATCATCTTCTGCATGCGCCCATGCAAGACCATAAGCTACTTCAGGATCGGTAGGCGCAAAAATATGCGGCACACCAAAACTATCTCTAGCAATATTGATCTGTTCGGTACGAATGATCGGAGCATTCGAATATTGTGCATTGCTTGATAAGATGCATAATAGGAATGAAAAGAAGAATAGATAGCGCATAGAATTTAGTTTAAGTAGCATCTAAAGAATGAATAAAAAAATGAATTAAAAATAACCAAAATCTTTCAGTTAAATTAATTTTTACTACAGCGGTAATACAAACTGTTTACTGGTTGCAATATTTGAACTAAAAGCTGGTAATTTTGTTATTTAATTATGAGATTGAATAAACAGCGTTTTCTCCATTTTTTTTGCGCGGTTGTTTGCGTTTTACAAGTTCAATTTAGTTTTGGACAGGATAAATTCGTTTTAAACGGAAATATTAAAGACCAAGCAACCGGTGAGGCTATGATAAGGGCCGTAATCAGGATTGAAGAGCTACCAAGTCTCGGAGTACTTTCTAATGAATATGGGTTTTACGCCATTGCTTTACCAAAAGGAAAATACACCCTAGTTGTTACTCAGTTAGGATATGAAAAATACAAGGAACAGGTAAAACTTGATAGTAATTTAAATTTAACTATTTTATTGAGGTCTGCTAATACCTTGAAAGAAGTGGTAGTGGAAAGTGGAAGAAAAAATGACAACCTTCTAAAACCTCAAATGGGGACAGAGACACTCAACTTAAATGCTATTAGCAAAGTGCCTGTTATATTTGGAGAAAAAGATATTTTAAAAACACTTCAACTATTGCCTGGTGTCAAATCGGCTGGAGAGGGTAATAGTGGTTTTTATGTTAGAGGTGGTGCAGCAGATCAAAATTTAATTTTATTAGACGAGGCGCCGGTGTATAACGCATCTCACTTACTTGGTTTTTTTAGCACTTTTAATAGTGATGCCATCAAAGATGCCACATTAATTAAGGGCAATAGTCCTGCTCAGTATGGCGGCAGGTTGTCTTCTGTGTTAGATGTAAAAATGAAAGAAGGCAATAACCAAGACTTTAATATCAATGGGGGCCTTGGCCTCATTAGCAGTCGACTTAGTATTGAAGGGCCGCTTCAAAAAGAAAAGTCTTCCTTTATTCTATCTGGGAGAAGAACCTATGCAGATGTTTTTCTGCGTGCTTCTGAAGAATTTAAAGACAATATCTTGTACTTCTACGACCTCAATATGAAAGCGAATTACAAGATTAACGAAAAAAATAAATTATATATTTCAGGTTATTTTGGAAGAGACGAATTAGGATTAGGCGACTCCTTTGGTATTGATTGGGGAAATAAAACGGGCACTATTAGATGGAATAGAATTGTATCTAGTCGTTTGTTTTTAAATACATCTTTAATTTATAGCGACTATAATTATAATGTAAAACTTAAAAACGGCTTGTCTAATTTTAATATCAACTCCAATATTAAAGACATCAACCTAAAGCAAGATTATACATTTTACCTCGACCCAAAAAATACATTGCGTTTTGGATTCAATAGTATTTTACACAATATTACTCCAAGCACATTTAGCGGAACAGTGATTAATAGTAATCCTAAAAAAGGTAGAAACGGACTTGAAAACGCACTATATTTAAGCAACTACTATAAAGCAACAGGCAACTTAAGTCTTGATTATGGGATGCGTATTTCAGCTTATAGCTTAATGGGCGGCGATGCATATAATGTTTATGAGAAGGATTTGCTTGTAAATACAATACAATTAGATAAACAAAGTTTTGGAAAGACCTATATTAATCCTGAACCAAGGATGACGGCCAACTACCGTGTCACAGACCAAACAAGCATCAAGGCGGGTTATGCCAGAAATGTTCAACACCTGCACCTGCTTAGTAATTCAACTGCATCAAGTCCGTCTGATCAATGGATTGGAAATTCCTATAATATTAAACCCGAAATTGCGGATCAGCTAAGTGTAGGTTTTGTACAAGGATGGAAAAATAACACCTATGAATTAAGCACAGAATTGTATTATAAAAATTTACAAAATCAATTAGACTTTAAAGATGGGGCTGAAATATTTACTTTAGCAGATGTAGAAAGTGCGCTCTTGTTTGGTATTGGACGCGCCTATGGTCTTGAATTATTATGGAAGAAAAAAGAAGGCATGTTAACTGGATGGATAAGTTACACCTTATCCAAAACAGAAAGAAAAATTACGGGTATCAACCAAAACAATTGGTACAATGCAAGACAAGATAGGACCCATGATATTGCTGTTGTAGGTGTTTATACCCTTAATTCAAGATGGTCTATCTCCTCTGTTTTTGTATACAATACCGGAGATGCAGTTACTTTCCCAACTGGAAAATATTCCATTCAAGGACAGACACTTTATCAATATGCATCTAGAAACGGAAACAGAATGCCCTCCAATCATAGAATGGACATAAGTGTCACTTATGATAAGAAGAGAAAAAAACGCATTCAAGAATCTTGGAACTTTAGTTTATACAATGTGTATGGCAGAGAAAACGCGTTTCAAATTAATTTTCAAGACGATCCGAAAGATCTTAGTAGAACTCAAATTATTCAAACCTCTTTATTTAGGTGGGTACCCAGTGTAACATATCAATTCAAATTTTAATGATGCTTAAAAAATATTTTAGTACAATTTTAATCGGGATTTTTTTATTGGGTTGTGAAAAAGAAATTCAGCTACCCTTAGATCCCAATCAGTCTTTGCTTGTCATTGATGGAAGTATCACGGACGAGATTGGACCTTATTATATCAAACTCAGCAAATCGACTGGTATTTCTGAAGCCTCTAATTTTTTTGCAGTGACCAATGCTATTGTCATTGTTAAAGATAATCTTGGAACAATAGACACTTTAAAACATGAAAATGGAGGGCAATACAAAACCAATAAAATAAAAGGTATCTATGGGAGCACCTATTATTTAGAGGTACAAGTTGCAGATAAAAAATATACTGCCAATTCTACTATGCCACAAAAGGTTACTTTAGATAGTTTAAGGATTAACCCTTTTCCGGTCAATAATGAAATTAGATATAGTGTTATACCAGTTTATACTGACCCAATTCAGTTGGGCAATAGCTATCGTTTTATTCAAAAGATCAACGATACGCTAGATCAAACTTTTCACGTATTCAATGATAATTTGAATAATGGAAAAGAAAATCAACGACCACTAAGAGGCGGGTCAGATTCTTTAGAAGTAAAATTAAAAGATATTGTTGCTGTAGAGATGCAATGTATCACAAGGCCTACTTATTTATATTACTATACCCTGTATCAACAATCAGGTGCTGGGCCAGGCGGTGGAACTACTCCATCTAATCCACCCTCCAATATTATTGGTGGCGCCCTAGGAATTTTCTCTGCACATACTGTTCAAAGAAAACAGATACTGATTAAATAAAGATTGCATAAAAAAGCCCCCAACTTTCGTTGAGGGCTGATGGATATTTGAAAAAATTTATTAGTAAGCAACCGCTGTATCGACAACTGCGTCACCATAATAATTTCCGCTTGTCGATCCAATACTACTATTGCCTGAAAAGTAAATTGATAAATTTGAATTAGTAACGTCAATTTTGAAAGAGTTTTTAGAGTTAACATAAAAACCCGAATTTTCGTCTTTCTTCCAGCCTGCTGCAACTATTTTCTTTACCAAACTTTCATAGAAAATCTTTGTATCAATATCTCCAAGGTTATATCCAATAGAAAAAGAAAGCAATCTGGCAGCCCTGTTTAAATCATATCCTATTGTTGTAATCTGATCTGTGAATATTGGATCTTTTCCGTATACTGATGTTTTTAGAGATTGGTCAAAATTAAAGTTGTAAGTTATATTTAAACTATTTCCAAGATTTGCATAAGTATAATATGTACTATTATACTCACTTAGAAAAGGATATTTATCTACTATAGTTGACGCTGGTTGGTTATTAGAATCATCTATAGCAACCGAGGAGTCAGCAGTTCTAGGCGATGATGAAGTTTCGTTTTTTGTTGAAGCAACATAAAAGCCTAGTTGAAAATCGTCTCCCTTACTGGTTGAAGAGCCAGTTGAACCAATATATTTATTATAGGGAAACTTGGCTAAAACTTGTTCAATATTTAAATTTTGAGTGATTCCAGCAATATCTGAAGTTGTAATAGATTTAAATATTTTTGAAAACGATTTGTCAAATTCAACA
>Ga0208595_1000207_pt1 | contig 22793 bp, 16 predicted proteins | sample LakMenEpi28Jun11_FD_150742 | JGI IMG/M metagenome (GOLD analysis project Ga0208595, IMG submission 150742) | Freshwater microbial communities from Lake Mendota, WI - 28JUN2011 deep hole epilimnion (SPAdes) | ecosystem: Environmental > Aquatic > Freshwater > Lake > Epilimnion/Euphotic zone ...
CTCCCTATTTTATTATTATGGAAAACCAATGTAAAATCTTCATCTTCTAAATAAAACAATATGAAAAAAATCATAAATATTTTTTGTATACTTTTTGCATTTTCATTGCAGGCACAGCATTATATTTCGCTGAATGAAGCCTTGGATAGTGCGGCAAAAAATAATGCTAAAATGAAAATTACGCACGAAACCGAATCGTATTTTGAATCGGTAAAAAAGCGTTTTCCCTTTATAGAAAATACCGCTCTTGAAAGTGAATACGGACAATTCAACACGGATTACAAAGATTTTAAAATCAATCTTAAACAAAATTTCACCAATCCATTGCAATCCGTTATCAAAATGAAAATACAAAACAAAGCGGCGGAATTGGCAAAAAATCAAAGCTTGAAAAGTAAAAATGAAATTCAACAGGAAGTTGCTCGTTTATACACCGAAATTCGCTTTTTGAATCAATGGCAGCAAAACCTTTTGACACAGGATAGTCTGCTGAATCAGTGGATAGAAAAAGAAAATTTAAAATTTAAAAAAGGGGAAAATAGCAAAGTAGAGCTAGGTATGGCTCGAATGCAAAAGATGAAATTTTCGCAAATGATTCAAGAAAATGAGCTTAAACTTTTTGAATCTCTTTTACTTTTCAATCAATGGATAAAATGTAATGATTTTCTAGAACCTAATCCAAATGAAAACATTGAATATGCAACATTTAAAAATGAATATGCGCCACAAAACGATCCGTATATTTCGTCAGCAAAAAATCAAGAAAATATGGCAAAATTGGAGCAAAAATTAGCCAAATCGCAATGGATGCCCAACTTTTACGCAGGTTATTCCAATACCAGTTTTAGAGGTTTTATGAATATTGAAGGTGCCGAAAATTATTTTCAACTCAGAGACCGTTTTCATTCGTTTCAATTGGGATTGAATTTTAATTTCTTGGATTTTAATACGCATCGCGCGATAAAAGAAAGCAAATGGAAAAGCCAAATCACTAAATATGAAAGCGATTGGACTATTCAAGAGCGTGAAGTTGTGCGAAAAAATTTATACCATCAATTAGCGCAATACAAAAGCTATTGGCACGATTTGGAAAAAAATTATGTCTCCGAAACTCGTGAAATTGAAACTCTGGTTCACAAGCGTTATTTTCTTGGAGAAATCAGTTATATGGAATTTATCCTATTTCAAAATCAAATTATGGATGCTAAGAAAAACCTTTTGGACGCCAAACGAAACTATGAAGCTACATTGTTAAAAACTTATTTATTCAACAAATAAAATCAAAAAATTATGTCATATAATGCATCTAGTATCGCTATAATCCTTATTCTCACTATTTTTTCTTGTAAAAATAAGGAAAATAAAAAAGAGGAAATCACTGCTCCTCAAAATATTATTTCCTTAAATGAAGCACAACAAAAAGCTTCCAAAATTCAATTGGGAACGATTGAAACATTGACTTTTGAGAAAGAAATAGCGCTCAAAGGGAAAATCGCTTTAAATCCAAACAGTACCGTTTCGGTAGCATTGCCTACTTCGGGAATTGTAAAAAATATTTATGTGAAAATAGGCGATAGAGTGCGTTCAGGACAAGTTTTGGCTACGCTCTACAATCGTGAAATGGTAGAAATTCAGCAAGATTATCTTACTGCCAAATCTAACAACACTTATTTGAGCAAAGATTTTCAAAGACAAAAAGAATTGAATGAAAGTAAAGCGGTTTCGGATAAAGCTTTTCATCAGTCTGACCGAGATTTTCAAATCAATCAAATCAACTTACAAGCCTTGAAACAAAAATTGATCAACTTAAATATCAATCCCAATACATTACATTCCAAAAATATAAAAGAATCGATTCCTGCCACAAGCCAAAATAATGGAGTGATTTCAAAAATGAACATCCACAAAGGACAATTTTTGCAAGAAGGTGAAGCCTTGATGGAAATAGCGAGTACAAGCGGTGCTACAGCCGTTTTTTCGGTATACGAAAAGGATATTCCGTATGTAGCGGTTGGTCAGTCTATAGAAGTCTATACGCTGAATAATCCGTTTAAATCAAAATGTATGGTCAAATCTATAAGCCCTGTGATGAAGGAAGATAATAGCTTGGATGTATTCTGCGACCTTGTAAACCCCTCTTTTTCAATTATTGGAAATGCGGTGATTTTTGGGAAACTTACGAGCCGAAAAGCGGAAGGAAAGGCCTTGCCCAAAGAAGCCATCGTACAATTTGAAGGTAAAAGTTATATTTTCAAAAAACTTCAAAATCAATCCTTTGAAATGGTTGAAGTTATTGTTGGAAGCACAAAAGACAATCAAGTAGAAATAGAATTTGTCAATTCAAAAGAAGATACTAACAATCAATGGGTGATTTCGGGAGCGTATGCCTTGTTGATGTCGTTGAAGAATGTGGAGTAGGTTAAATCAACTTTTTCCTATTTCAACTCTTGAGCCAAATATTTTGCAGTTAGGCTATCTTTAGATTTAATAATTTCTTCAGGTGTTCCTGCTGCAACAATTTTTCCACCTTTTTTACCTCCATCAGGTCCGATGTCAATGATGTAATCCGCCATTTTGATTACATCCAAATTATGCTCAATAATGACTACACTATTTCCTTTTTCAATGAGTTTATTTAAGACATTATAAAGTAAAACGATATCTTGAAAATGCAATCCTGTCGTAGGTTCATCTAAGATATATAATGTTTTCCCCGTATCTCGTTTACATAATTCACTAGCTAATTTCACGCGTTGCGCTTCACCACCCGAAATCGTAGTACTTGGTTGCCCTAATTTTAGATAGCCCAAACCAACATCTTCCAATGTTTTTAATTTTATATAGATATTTGGAATATTCTCAAATATTGGTAAAGCCTCTGAAATACTTAATTCTAAAACATCATAAATCGATAAATGTTTAAATCGAATATCTAATGTTTCTTTATTATATCTTTTACCTTGACAAGATTCACAATGCACTTGAATATCGGGCAAAAAGTTCATTTCAATTGTTTTTAAACCTGCGCCTTCGCATGCCTCACAACGCCCACCTTTTACATTAAAACTAAATCGCCCTGGTTTATAACCTCTAATTTTAGATTCCATGGTGTCTGCATAAAGGTTACGAATCAAATCAAAAACTTTCATGTAAGTCGCTGGATTACTTCGTGGCGTTCTTCCGATTGGACTTTGATCAATATCGATAACTTTATCAATAAGTTCAATCCCTTCAATTTTCTTATATGGCAAGGGAAATTGGTGCGATTTATAAAAATATTGACTAAGAATCGGATATAATGTATCGTTTATCAAACTACTTTTCCCACTTCCCGAAACGCCCGTAACACAGCACAAAACGCCCAATGGAATTTCGGCAGTTACGTCCTGAAGATTATTACCCGTAGCGCCAATCAACTTTATGCATTGAGTGGATTTTCTTCTTTTTTTAGGTATTTCAAAATCTAACCCCCCATTAAGATACGCCGCTGTCGTTGTATTTAATTTTAAGAACTCTTGAGGTGTAGCTTTTCCGATGATTTCGCCACCAAATCTTCCTGCTTTTGGTCCTACATCAATAATATAGTCACTTTCGAGCATAATTTCTTTGTCGTGCTCCACAACAAGAATGCTATTATTTAAGTCTCTTAATTTTTTAAGCGATTGAATTAATCGGGTATTATCTCTTGGATGTAGCCCAATAGAAGGTTCATCGAGAATATAAGTAACTCCCGAAAGTTCGGTTCCAATTTGTGTAGCCAGACGAATGCGTTGCGCCTCACCTCCCGAAAGAGAACGTGTCTGGCGATGAAGCATCAAATATCCCAAGCCAACATTATCCATAAAAGAAAGGCGATCTTTAATTTCTTTCAATATATCTTTAGCAATAATATTCTGATTTTCTGTCAATTCTTTTTCGATATCTTTAAACCATTCAATCAATTCGTTTATACTCATCATTGAAAGTTCGGCAATATTTTTATCTAAAATTTTATAAAACAAACTTTCCATTTTTAAGCGTGTTCCATGACAAGAACTGCAGTGCGTTGGCATCATAAATGATTCTGCCCATTTTTTTACGCCTTCGCTCTCCGAATTAAAAAAACTTCGATACACCAAGCCAGCTATACCCTCTTCTACATCGGAATAATTTGAGTTTTCCGTTGGTTCAAATTTCCCTTCTTCATTGCCATACAAAATTAAATTAATAAATTTCTTATCAATTTTTGAAATTGGGTCTGCAATTGAAATACTTTTTTTAATACTTATTTTTTTTACATAATCCCACCATTGATTTGCTCTTAACTCTCCTAAAGGTTTAATTGCACCATTTGATAAACTAATTGAATCATCAGGTATCATTAATTTTTCGGAAATTTCGTATTCCTCGCCAAGTCCTCTACATTTTTGACATGCACCAAAAGGAGAATTAAAGGAAAACGTATTGGATGAAGGTTCTTGATAACTCAACCCATTTTCGATATCTAACAAATGTTTTGAAAAATAAAAGGTATCTTTTTGATCCAAATCATAAATTGCTAAAATACCATCCGATTCTTTCATAGCCTTTCGAATGCTATCAACAATACGTTCTCGATTATCTTCTTTGATACTCAACTTATCAATCACCAAATCAATATTATGAATTTTGTATCGATCGAGTTGCATTTTAGGTACTAGTTTTTCAAAAGCACCATCAATGAGCATTTCAGCAAAACCTTTTTTAGTATAACTTTCGAACAACTCACGATAATGGCCTTTTCTCCCTTTAATTAAAGGTGCTAATACTGCTATTTTTTTATCAATATGTTGCTTAAAAATAGATTGAATAATTTCATCTTCCGTATACTTTTGCATTGGTTTTCCACTGATATAGGAATATGCCGTAGCCGCTTTAGCAAAAAGTAATCTCAAAAAATCGTATATCTCCGTAATGGTGCCAACCGTACTTCTTGGATTTTTATTTGTGGATTTTTGTTCAATAGAAATTACAGGACTTAATCCTGTAATTCGATCTACATCAGGCCTTTCGATGCCTCCAATAAATTGCCTAGCGTATGTACCAAAACTTTCCATGTATCGGCGCTGACCTTCGGCATATATCGTTTGAAAAGCCAAAGAACTTTTGCCACTTCCACTCAAACCGGTTATTACAACTAATTTATTTTTAGGTATTTCGAGATCAATATTTTTCAAATTATTTTCTCGAGCACCCTCAATAACGATAGAAGTATTTGTATCTTGACGATTCATTTTTTTTTAATTCAATTGGCGAATATAACTAAATTTTGGTTGGTTTATCTGTATTTTTCAAACCTTATTTATACAAATAATGTACTTTTGCAATATGACTCATTTTCAAGAAAACATATTTGAATTACCCTACAACGGTTCTGTCTCATTTTGGATAGATTTGATAAAGCATCAAGACGTTGTTTTTGATGTTTCAAAATCAATTCCAAAAAAATCATTTCAAAATCGAATGCACATTGCTACAGCTAATGGGTTTTTAAATTTAAGCATTCCGCTTTCTGGTGGTAGAGATTCTAAAATAGCCTATCATCAAATCGAATGGAATCAAATTGAAAATTGGAAAACAAAACATTTAAACGCGTTGAAATGTGCATATGCCAAAAGTCCTTTTTTTGAATATTATATTGATGAATTAGAAGTCATTTATGCTAAAGATTATCCATTCTTATTTGAATTCAATCTTAATTTATTAAAATGGATTTCAAAAAAAATACAATTAAATATTTCCTTTGAATGTCATTTTGAAAACCAAAACAAAATCATAAAAAATTACTTTCTTGATAAAGAAGAAAAAAACTTTGAAACCTATCCACAAGTTTTCAGAAATAAATATGAATTTATTCCGAATTTATCTATTTTAGACCTATTGTTTAATTGTGGTAAAAGAAGTGTTGATTATTTAAAAGAATATTAAACGGGGCTATATCTCGTGCCCCATTTTTTCTTTCTTCGTATCCAAGTATTTTTGATTAAATGGATTAGGAGTACTTTTAATACTTACATTCTCAACAATTTCAAGACCATAACCGATTAATCCAATTCGTTTTTTTGGATTGTTGCTCAAAAGTTTTATTTTTTGAATATTCAATTTTCTTAAAATTTGAGCCCCAATTCCGTAGTCGCGCTCATCCATTTTAAAACCTAACTTAACATTGGCTTCTACCGTATCTAATCCTTGTTCTTGAAGTTTATATGTTTTTAATTTATTTAACAAACCAATTCCTCTGCCCTCTTGTTGCATATATAAAAGCACGCCTTTTCCTTCTTTTTCGATAGCTTGCATCGCCAAATCTAATTGTTCGCCACAATCACAACGTAAAGAATGTAAAATATCCCCCGTAGCGCAGCTGCTATGAACACGAACCATAACAGGTTCATCTTCGGCCCATTCTCCTTTCATCAAAGCTAAATGAATATCTTTACTATTGCTTTGCGAAAATGCGGCAAGTTTGAAATGTCCATATTTTGTGGGCATATCTACAACTTCTTCTAATTTAACCAAACTATCGTGTTTCATTCGATATTCAATTAAATCTGCAATGGAAATAATTTTCAAATCGTGAACTTTGGCAATTTCTATCAATTGAGGAAGTCTTGCCATAGATCCGTCTTCGTTTAAAATTTCTACCAATACCCCAGCAGGAGAAAGTCCAGCCAATCGAGCTAAATCTACAGCAGCTTCAGTATGTCCTGCTCTTCGCAAAACTCCGCCCTCTCTAGCAATTAAAGGGAAAATATGTCCTGGTCTACCTAAATCTGCTGGTTTGATTTTTGGATCCACTAAAGCTTTAATCGTTTTCGCTCGATCGCTTGCCGAAATTCCCGTGGTGCATCCATCTCCAATTAAATCAATAGAAACCGTAAATGCGGTTTGATGTAAAACGGTATTATTACCAACCATCAATTCCAAGCCTAATTCATCACATCGTTTTTGAGTTAATGGAGTACAAATTAATCCACGACCGTATCGTGCCATAAAATTTACCGTTTCGGTTGTTATCAACTCTGCGGCAGCAATAAAATCTCCTTCGTTTTCTCGATCTTCATCATCAACTACGATAATTAATTTTCCTTTTTTTAAATCTTCTAACGCGTCTTCTATTCGATGTAAATTCATTTTTATTTTATTATTAAGTCGTATTTAATTATCTATCGCTTCTTTGCCAAGTATTTTTTTTAATTCCTTTTAAAAAACTAAAAAAACCAATTAAAATGGCTAAATTCATAAATAAAAAATAAGAAATTTTGCTTTTCTGAAAATCAACATTAATCTTATTTTTGAATATAAGCCACAAATATAACAAGATTAGAATACTCAAAAGACTTAAAACTTTATAAATAGCACCGAATGGCAAGAAAGCTATAGAAAAAACAAAAATCAAAAATGCAAAAACAGGTAAAAACCAACGAACTACTTTATGAAAAAAATAAGAATAAACAAATCCAAAGCTATATTCAAATGGATTTAAAAGTTCAAAAAACTTAAAGAATACTTGAAAATTACCAGCTGCATAACGTTTTTTTCTATTAAATTCATTAATAATTGAACTTTCCATATTCTCAAAAACTTGGGCTTCTGGATTGATTAGAATACGTTTTTTATTCTGAATAGCATGCATGGATAAATATAAATCGTCGGTAATAAAATCAGAAGGAATCGTATTATAGAACTTAGATCGCATCCCATAACAAGCCCCGAAAACTCCAATAGCATTTCCAAAAACTAATGACTCCATCCATTTCCATCGATTTTCTCTGAGTACATATTCCGATTCAATATTATTTTTTTGTTGGCTTGGCATCACATACGTTCCTACAATTCCAACTTCATCCGAAGTAAAATAGGAAACTAATTCTTTTATTGCTTCTTGATCTACTTTTATATTGGCATCCAAAAAAATTAGAATATCCGAATGTTGTTTCAATTGATTCTGTTCTATAATTTGATTTAAAACATTACCTTTTCCAATACGTTTAAATTGAGAAACATGAATTTGTTTGATTTGACCTAAAATAGCAGAAGTATCATCATCGCTACCATCATCCCCAACATAAATTTGAGCATTAGTAAACCCCGACAAAGCCATTTTTACGTTAAATATGGTTTCATCAATATATTGAGATTCATTATAAGCGGCGATTACTACAGCTATTTTCTTTTGAAAATCAATGTTTTTTGGAATTTCGTGAAGCTTTTTATTTTTTAATAAAAATACTAATGTTAATGGATATAGAATATAACTATACAAAAATAGAAATAGAAATGAAAATATAATTATAAAATATACCATTATAAGAACATGGTTTTTATTCGATATAAATGACTAACTTTTGACCAATTTGAATTGGTTTATCGTCGAGTTGATTCCATTTATCAAGCTGAGAAGGACTTACACCATATTTTTTAGCTATTGAAAAAACCGTTTCTTTAGATTTCACAATATGATGAATCACTTGATTATCTATGGCACTGTCTATATTAGCTTTTTGATTTAGATTTTGAATCGGTCTTACAAAAGCTTTTTGGTTCTTTGAATTTTCATCTTTTGAAATTTGAATTCGTTCTTTTTGAACATCATAAAACGTTCTTGTTTTCATATAAGAATTTCTAATGTTATTTAGAAAAACCGCTTCGCCAACCTGAGGTTGTTCCCATATCTCTAGTTTATTAAACTTCCTTATGGCTTCCATTCGGACTCCATATGTTTGAGAAATATCATAAATAGTTTCTCCGGGTTTAGCCTCATGAAGCGCAATAAATGATCTGTTTAATTTTCTTTGAAGAAATATATTTTGTGCCGATTTTAGTTCTTGCTCTCCCTCACATTCATTAAAAATGAGTAACTCACGGATCGTTAAATTATTCTTTTTAGCAATATCATATAAAGATATAGAATCTAACAAGATCACTTTTTTGAGATTATTAGAGATATCATCTGAAGTCGGAGCTTTTCTTTCTTGAATTTTTTCAATTACTAATTTTGTAGTGTCCTTTTTAACGGAATCTTTAACAATCAATTTTCTTGAATTTACGATTTTTATTATAGCGCCTAAGCTATCTTTTGAACTCAAACTTCTTGCTGTAGCATCATCAATTTCAAAACTTCCTGAACCATAATTATCATATTCATACAAACGCAATTCTTCAATATGTTTTATTAGCATTTGAGGATATTTTGGATTCGTAGCATATCCAAATTCTTTTAACCCATAAGCCCAAGATTTGTAGTCGCGGATATCATATAAAAATAACTTTTTATATCGATCACGGGTAGCCAAAAACAAGGAATGATCTCTGTACGATTCTTCTACCGAATTATAAACTCTAAAACACTCTCCTTTTGCATCATCGTCATGCGAAATGGTTGGGCCCGTCCATGTTTTTTGGCACTTGATTCCAAAATGATTATTGGCTTCTTTAGCTAAACGGCTTTGCCCACCTGCAGTTTCTAAAATCCCTTGTGCAAGGGTTATTGAGGCTGGGATTTTATATAAATTCATTTCTTTGATTGCTAACTGGTAATAGCGGACAACATATTCTTCTCTTGTAAGATTTTGAGAAAAAATTGAATGCATATTCAAAAAAAATAAAGTCAGTAAAAAACCGTTTTTAATCCTCTTATTCAAAATTTATTATTAGTTTAAAGTTTAATTCGCAAAATTACATTTTTTTATTTAATCAATTGGTAGTACTTTTCTACTAGAGATTTGTAAAAAGGGGTCAATCCAACAGGATTTTTCTTCGGTGCATTTTCATTTTCCTTTTTTTCTTCCAAATACTTTTTAAGTGCCGGTGGTATTGGTTTCGGAATATCTTTTGAAGATTCACTTTCTCTTTTTTTCTCTTCATCTTGTTCCCGCTCTGCTTTTGCAGCTTCAAGGAGCTTGACTTCTATTTCTTTTTGTCTTTGGAGCATTTCATTATAAAATCTTTTATTTACAAGATCTTTTTCGGTTTGTTCCATTTTTTTAATCAAATCACCCAAATCATTTCCTAAAGGCTTTTTACCGCTTTTATCAGGCTGATTTGACTTTTTTTCTAATTCTTTCAGTGCATTTCTAATGGCCGCTTGTTGCGCGGCAATTTTAGCAATTTGCTCACTCGACATGCCTCCTTTTTCACCTATTTGCATTCCATTTGCACCGTCTTTTCCTTTTTCACCTTGGCTTCCAGATTTTCCTTCTCCTGGTTTTTGAGGAGGTCCATCTTGTTTTTTATTCTTTTCTTCCATTTGCTTTTTCAACTGCTCTAATTGTTCGTTGAGTTGTTTTTGTAGTTCACTTAATGTTTTGGCACTTGCTGGTTTTTTCTTCTTACTCTTTTTAGGATTGTCACAAGAATTATCCGAATCTGGGCTATCATCGTCATCGTCTTCTTGCATTTTTCTTAATGATTCACTGATCATTAAAGATAAATTATTATAGCTGGTCATTGCAAATTGCGCCTTTGTTAGCGCTTCATTTGATTTCCGCTCTGCCAAGAAATAAATCGATTTTCGTGTTTGTTCATTAATTTTTTCAATTTCTTCAAAAACCATTTTCTTCACTTTGGTTTGTCTTGAAGCCAATTTATACAACGAATCTTCAACCAACCTAAAGTCATCTTTTATCTTCTTTTGTAACTGCGCAATTTTGATGTAACTTGGAGATTGAATAGATATTGACTTCACATTTTGAACGACTTGTTCTTGATCAAATGATAAATAAATCAAATTTTGGAGCAACCTTCGCATGGTTGCGGCATCTTCTTTTTGTTGTTGTTTCTTTTGTTTCTTTTTAGTATCATTGAGTTTTTTGGCAGCTTCTTTTAGTTTATCAGCGGCCTCTTTTTGTTTTTTAGCCCCTTCTTTTTGATTTTTATTTTCCAACTCTTTGGATGCATCTTCTTGATCTTCTTGAGCTTCATTCAAGTCTTTCTGAATCTCTTGAAACATTTTCTCTTGACTTCCATTCAACTGCTTATTCATCTCTTTTAGTACGTTAATTTTATCTTTTAACGACTCCGCTTGTTTTATTAATTCTTTTTGTTTATCTAAATTAGGCAACGATTGTTCCGTTTCTTTAGATAAACGTTCTTGCTCTCTACTTAGTTTTTCTAATTTATCTATAGCTTCGTTTGTTTTTTGTTCGTAATCTAAATTTTTGTATAAATTAAGCATTCGGTCAAGCTCTTTTTTAAGTTGATCACTTTTTTGATCCATATTTTCAAGCTGTTCCATCATATTCTTCTTATCCATTTGCTCCATCAATTTTTGCATTTCTTGAAGCATTTCATCCAACTTTGGATTTTTAATTTGCTCCATCAATTCTGCTAATTGTTTTTGCTTTTCAATAATTTCTTGATCTTGAGGATTCAACTTATTTTTTTGTTCAAAAACGTCCTTGAGTTCTTTTTGCGCTTTTTCTACTTTAGCTTCTAATTCTTTTTGCTTATTGATTAATTGGTCAATATTTTGTTTATCATTCCAATCCATTTGTTTTTTCTCAATCATCTTTTTACGAAGCGCATCAGCTTTTTGTTGCAGTTCTTTAGCTTCTTTGGCAGCATTAGCTAATTCACTCTTCAACGCATCGGATTGCGCATCAATTTGTTTTTCTTGTTGAGATACGGTTGGTTTATTTAAACTGTATATATTTGACTTCGTTTTTTTAGGTCCTTGGGCAAAATCATTATCAGCTACTTCAAAATAAAATTGCAATTTGCTACCGCTTGGGTATGTATTCAAATATTTTTGAATTAAAACTTGAAACGTTTGATTTTTTGATTTTTCAATAGGTAACGCAAACTTTTTAATTTCTTTTTTTCCTTGTGACAATTCCTGTTCAATTACTAAAAACAAAGAAGAAAATCCATAATCATCTGAAATGTCTCCAACATAATAGTCTAATCGATTGCTCGAATCTTTAAACAATTTAACTGAAATAGAAGGATAGGCATCAGAAACTAAATTAATTTTAAAAAATAAACTATCTACCGATTTTTGATTCGGACTTAAAAGTAAGATTTTATAATCCGTTTCATTTATAATCGTTTTCTTGAAATCAAAAACATTAGTTTTTGATGTTAGTTTAAAAATTGAATTTGAAAAGTGAAATTGCACCAAATCAATACTTTTTGTATATAGTTTCCATTTTACAGTACTTCCCACAGGAATATTTAAATCGCCAATATCTTTTTGATTAAACGCCTTAATTCCTGTATAAGCAGGAGGAGTAACTTCAAGTTCCATTCCCGATAAAATTGGTTTTGGAATGACATTAAAATCATATATCTTACTTCTAAATCCGCCTGCAGTTAATCGAAACTCACGAAATTTTGAAATATATGGCAAAATTGCAAAAAAATGTCCGGAAGAATCTTTTTGCATTTCAATAATTTTATCATCAAACAAAACTTGAATTTTTTCAGGCAGTTTTTGACCTTTAATTGTAGCAAGCAACTTAAAATCTTCATATTCTACAACATCCAAATTTGAATTTAAAACCACAAAATCAAAAGGCGCTTTTGGTTCAAAATACGCGTCATATCTTATAATTCGATGCGTACTTTCAGATAATATAGCAGGGTAAAAAAGTAAAATTATTAAAAATAAAAACGCTGGAATAGATAACCATTGAAGCCATTTTTTATTCAAACTCCAATCGATTGCTTTCTGAAATTTATAAAGTTGTAATTGTTTTGTTTTTTGATTAATCGAGGCTTCAATCAGCATATTTTCTTGCTTTGAATGATGCATTTCATCGAGCTCAAGCATATTTAAAAGCTTATCGCTAATTTCTGGAAAATGCTGACCGATTAGTTTAGCGGCTTCTTTTTGTCCTAATCTTTTTTTATGATTTAAATAATCCAAAAACGGTTTTAGTATCAATAAAAGACTCATTAAAATTGAAACTAAAATAAAGCCCCAGAAAATTAAAGCTCGTGTAAACTGAGACAAATAAAAATGATATTCAATATTGGTAAAAACCAAATACAAACTTCCACAAACTAAAACTGTTTTAAGAATACCTAAAGCAATTTTTTGTAGATAAAATGTTTTTATAAATTGGCTAAGCCTAAAATAAATTAACTGAATTGAAGTCAAGAATTAGCTTTTTCGCAAAGTTATTAAAAAAGCATTAAATCAATTATTAAAATATATAAAAACCTATCGGCTCAAATACATACTTTTCATCTTAAATAAATTTCTGAAATGAGGGTCACGAATATTAGAGATAAAACGAATGGCTTCTCCTGTACTTTTCATTTCAGGTCCCAATTCTTTTTTCACATTAGGAAATTTATCAAAACTAAATACAGGCTCTTTAATAGCAAAACCTTCTAATTTTTCTTTATCTTTAATATCTTTAACGGCAAGTTGATTCACCATGATTTTAGTCGCATAATTTAAATATGGTATTTCATATGCCTTACAAATAAATGGAGTCGTTCTACTTGCTCTTGGATTGGCTTCAATGACATAGACTTCATCTTTTTCATTAAGACTTGTGGCTCTTTTGACTACAAATTGAATATTAATAAGTCCTTTAACATTAAGCGCTAAAGCAATTTTTTTAGAATATTCTTTGATTTTTTCGATAGCTTCATCGCTCAACGAAAACGGAGGCAAGACACTATGACTATCTCCCGAATGAATTCCTGCCGGCTCGATATGTTCCATAACGCCCATTATATGTACATCTTTACCATCACAAAGTGCGTCAATTTCAGCCTCTTCGGCTCGATCTATAAAATGATCAATTAAGATATTATTATCTGGGAAATGTTTCAAAATAGAAACCACACCCGAAGTCAATTCATCGTCATTTATTACAATTCGCATTTTCTGACCTCCCAAAACGTATGATGGACGAACCAAAACGGGATAACCGACGCGATGTGCCACTTCTAAGGCATCTTCCGCATTTTTAGCTGCGCCATAGTTTGGATAAGGAATATCTAATGCCTTTAATAAATCACTAAACCGCTCGCGATCCTCCGCCAAATCCATGTCATTGTAATTTGTTCCAATAATTTTTACCCCATGTTTTTCAATCTTTTCAGCTAATTTTAGAGCCGTTTGCCCTCCCAATTGCACGATCACACCTTCTGGCTTTTCAAGATCTATAATTTCTCTTAAATGCTCCCAAAAAACCGGTTCAAAATATAATTTCGAAGCCGTGTTAAAATCGGTAGAAACCGTTTCGGGATTACAATTAATCATTATGGCTTCATAACCACATTCTTTTAATGCAAACAAACCGTGAACACAACAATAGTCAAATTCGATACCTTGACCAATTCGATTTGGCCCCGAACCTAAAACGATAATTTTTTTTGTTGCACTCGGTATACTTTCATTTTCGGATTCAAAAGTAGAATAAAAATATGGCGTTTGCGCTTCAAATTCGGCCGCACACGTATCTACCATTTTATAAACCCGTTTGATGCCCATTTCAACGCGCTTATTATAAACATCATCTTCAGAAACATTCCATAAATAAGCCAATTGCAAATCTGAAAAGCCCATTTCTTTGGCTGTTTTCATCGTTTCAAATTCAATTTGACTTAATTCTTTTCCTTTTATAGATTTCTCAAATTCTAAAAGACCTTCAATTTCATTTAAGAACCATTTATCAATTTTGGTTAACTCATACACTTTACTTTTAGGAACGCCTAATTTGAGCGCTTCTCTAATCTTAAATAATCGATCCCAAGACGGATGTTTTAAACCATGTAAAACCTCATCGACATTGCGATTATCATTACCATCAACGCCTAATCCGATTTTGTTATTTTCAAGACTCTGACATGCTTTTTGTAATGCTTCTTTAAAATTACGACCGATTCCCATCACTTCACCTACCGATTTCATTTGCAAACCTAGAGTTTCATCGGCTCCTGGAAATTTCTCAAAATTCCAACGTGGTATTTTCACAATAACATAATCCAAAGAAGGCTCAAAAAATGCCGAAGTGGTTTTGGTAATTTGATTTTTTAACTCATGCAAACGATAGCCTATCGCTAACTTCGCCGCTATTTTTGCAATTGGATATCCTGTCGCTTTACTAGCCAACGCACTACTTCTCGAAACTCTTGGATTAATCTCAATACAAATCATATCTTCTGTTTCGGGATTCATCGCAAACTGGACATTACAGCCTCCTGCAAAAGTTCCGATCGCTCTCATGATTTCTTTAGACTGATTTCGCATTTTTTGATAAACCGTATCAGGAAGTGTCATCGCAGGAGCCACCGTAATACTATCTCCAGTATGAACCCCCATAGGGTCAAAATTTTCAACCGTACAGATAATGACAATATTATCATCCGCATCTCTAAGTAGCTCTAATTCATATTCTTTCCAGCCAAAAAGTGCTTTTTCGATTAGCACTTCATGAACAGGCGACTTTTCTAATCCAAATTTTAATTTGTGATCAAACTCATCGGGCGTATTAGCAAATCCACCTCCAGTGCCCCCCAAGGTAAACGAAGGACGAATCACTAAAGGAAAACCGATTTCTTGAGCGATTTCTTTTCCTTCTAAGAAAGAATTCGCTACTTTACTTGGTGCCACATCAATGCCCAATTTTATCATCAACTGTTTAAACTTATCTCGGTCTTCAGCCAATTCGATACCTGCAATATCTACACCAATCAACTTTACGTTGTACTGTTCCCAAAGTCCTAACTCATCGCATTCGATAGCTAAATTTAAAGCGGTTTGTCCACCCATGGTAGGTAATACCGCATCTATTTCGTTTTCCATCAAAATCTTTTCGATACTACTCGGCTCTAAGGGCAAAAGATATACTTTATCCGCCATCATAGGATCCGTCATGATTGTAGCAGGATTGGAGTTGATTAATATGGTTTTAATACCTTCTTCTCGAAGACTCATCGAAGCTTGAGTTCCAGAATAATCAAATTCACAGGCTTGTCCGATTACAATAGGACCGCTACCAATAATTAAAACGGTGCGCAACGATTTGTCTAAAGGCATAATGTAGAAAAATTTGGAGTTGTAGTGTTCAAAATAAGGTGTTTATTTTGAGGGGCAAATATATTATTTTTTTGTTAAAAAGGTTTACGAAAATTTATATGGTGAAATAAAATATACGATGATTGAGTTTGAAATTTTTAGATTCATTTCCTAAAAATAAGTATATTTGCAATGAATCATAAACTACAAAAAGATAAACAAATTCATTAATCAAAACAAAAAATAAAATTATGAACTACCGATTTATTATGATTATACTTTCAGTATTAAGTATCATTGCTTTTATGATTTTTGCTCAACCACTAAAATTTATACATATTTTGTTTATTATTTTACTTTCTGGTTATGTTTTGAAAGACCTCAGATCTTTAATTAAGAAATAGTTAGAAAGATATTTATTCTTAGCTATTTGAATTATAAATTATAACCCAACTCCTCTTCAACCAATTCAAGTAATACTTCGGTGCTTCCTAACTGCGATTGAATAAATTCTTGGGTCTCGTTTTGTTTTTCAGGATGTGTTTTATTTAAATAATCACTTAATTTTGTTTCAAGCTCCGAAGCGCTGTTTATTGTTTCTAAAAATCCCATTTTTTGATACGATAAAGCCTCTTCGCTTTTTGCAATATTCGGCCCCGAAAATACCGGCTTGATATAAGAAAGTGGCTCTAAAATACTGTGCACGACTTTATTAAATCCGCCTCCAACATAACAAATATCGGCATAGCGGTATACTTTTGAAAGCATTCCTATAGAATCAATTACCAAAACATTGGAATGATTATTAATTTCTTTTGAATAAAAAGATGCGTTTTTAAATAAATTTCTAATTTCTTCAATCCGCTTGGAATGCACTTCATGAGGCACCAAAATCCATTTTACGTTTGGAAATTTAAATATTATTTCACGAATCAGAAGCTCATCTTTATACCACGTACTTCCGCAAACTATAGTTTGATGTCCATTAATAAATTGCTCTATTTTTAAATCTTTAAAATCTGATTTCACCACTTCTTGCATGCGATCATAACGCGTGTCGGCAAGGATTTTTGATTCAAATCCCAATTGTTTTAAATGCAATTTTGAGGTTTGGTTGATTACAAAAATTTGTTTGAAAAACCTCAATATCATTTTAAGGAAATTCGCATATAAAAAGTTATACGATTTCGGAAAAACACCATTAATAAGATACAATGGGATATTTTGATTTTTGATTTGGAATAAAAAATGAAACCAAAATTCATAACGCACCCAGAATGCCATCGAAGGTTGGAGATGATTTAAAAATTGAATAGCATTTGATTTTGCATCAAAAGGAAGATAAAAAACGGCATCGATGTCCTTATTTTTTAAGGCTTGCAAATAACCCGATGGTGAAAAAAATGTTACGACTATTTTTTGACCTGAATGTTTCTTTTTAATACAATGTATAAAATATTTTATTTGTTCAAATTCACCATAGGAAGCCACATGAAACCATATAGCGCCTTGTAAATCATTAAGTTGTTTAAAATTAAACGCTTGCCTTCCTTTTAATCCGTTTTGTATTTTATCACTAAAAAAGGACCCAATTAAAAAAGCAAATTGTAATAAATTAATGAATATATTATAAACAAAAATCATAACCTTTAATTATAAAAATAGTTCTCCGTAAAATAGGATTTATTTTTAATATATAAAGGAATCGTGAAATACAATTTAGGTCCTACCATCCATTTTGTTTCTTTTAAATTTTCGATGCTTTGATTTTCTTTGAAATCCCAAGTTCTTAAACTAGACGTAAAGGCAAAAATATTTTCAACACCTACACTAAAATTAAGTAGTCTACCCGACCCAAAAAATGTATACCCAACAAACTGCGAAAAACTCAAACCACCCATCGCACGGTCATAACCATTTAGATAATTATTGTTAAGTTGCGGAATATTCAAAAAATCGGTTGAGGCGTATGCCGAATAAAACATATATCCTAAGCCTCCTTTGAGATGAATACCTGAATTTGGATCTTTCTTTGAAAGCGTGAAAATTTTACCAAATTCCAGATTTATATGTCCACCTCTTCCTTCTAATGAAGGTTGCTCAACTGTCAGATTTTTGCCTAAAATAAAACCGTTTGAGTTGGTCATATCGCCTAATAAAGACAAATCCTTGACTTCTGCGCCAAACATAAATGCCGCTTCAACACCTACCGTTATATTGCTCGGGAATTTATATGAAATATTCATTGCGGCTCTACTGTTATTTGTAAAAAAATCTGCATGTTTTCCAAATGCAAATTGATACCCAAAACTTGGAGAAAACATGACTATAGATTGTATTTTTTTAGTGGAATCCTTTTGAGAAAAAGATAAAAAAGGAAATAAAAGAACTAAAAAACAAAGGATAAAATGCTTCATATTTGATATTAAAATACAAATTTACTATTTTTGCAATGAATATTTATAATTAAAAATATTTAAAATTTTAAACTTTTATGAAAAATACCACTCAAAAGATATATTTTTAATCCTTAAATTATAAACATTATGAATCGTTTAAAAAAATCTTTATTACTTGGCGTAATTGCAATGGCATCTTTTGAAGCTACTTACGCTCAAAATGCTCCTGCAATTCAAAATGCAACGCCTCCAAAACAATTTGAATTAACCCCTGAACAAAAAGAAAAACGCGAAGCTTTAAAAGTAGAGCGCATGGAACAAAAAGAAGCGATGGAAAAAGTTTTGACTCCAGAACAAAAAGAAAAAATGGGTAAAATCAAAGAAATGCGTAAAGATTTGAACTTAACACCAGAGCAAAAAGAAAAAATGCGAGAAATAAGAAAAGCGAATCAAAACGATATAAAAGAAAAGCGCGAAGCGTTTAGAAACAGCTTAACAGAAGAACAAAAAGAAGCGTTAAAACAAAAAATGAAAGAAAAACGAAATAAATAGTATTTTATATTAAAAAAAGGACTTGGTTTTCAAGTCCTTTTTTTTATTGTGGCAATAGTTTTTTAATTTGAATATCCCATTCTTCAAAGCGAAGTGGATTTAAATTTGAATATACCAAAACACCTTTATGGTCATAAATGTATGTTACAGGTATTGAATACACATCGTAAAATTTCATGGGTTTTATACTATGATAAAATGGAAGATTAAATTGATATTTTTCGATATAGAAAGGTAGCTGTTCTATGGATCTTTCGTCCGAAATCAATACAAAATCAATTTTATCTTTATAAATGTCATATATTTTTTGAATATCCGGCATTTCTGATCGGCAAGGGCCACACCAAGTTCCCCAAAAATGAACAACAAGTGGCTTTTTATCTTTAGAATTTACTTGAAACGTTTTTTGATTTAAATCTACAAGTTCAAGTTTGTTTATATTAAAATCAGGAATTGTAAAATACCTTTGATAAAAAAAATAACTAGCACTAAAAGCACTAGTTATTAATAAAATTGTGATGATTAAGCTTTTTTTCATTAAAAGAATTTATATACTCTTAATAATGATTTTAGTGTTGATGACCTCCTAAACCATGAGCGTGGCCATGATCTAATTCTTCTTGGGTTGCTTCGCGAACTTCTAAAACAGTTACCTCAAAATTAAGTGTTTTATCAGCTAATGGATGATTAAAATCAATAGTCACCATTTCATTTTCGATAGAAACTACTTTACCATTAAATGGATTTCCATCTTGATCTTGCAATGGAATAAATTCACCAACCTTTACAATATCTGCATCAAACTGACCTGTATCAGGATGATTAAAATTTTCTTTAGGAATGGCTACTATATCTTCCGAATTTGAGACACCATATCCATCTTCAGCATTTATAGAAAAAGAAACTTTGTCTCCTACAATTTTGCCCATCAAATTTTCTTCAAACTTTGGAAGCAATTGTCCAACGCCCATCAAAAAGGTAAGCGGATGTTCTGGAGTCGATTGATCGACTAAATTCATTTGTCCATTTTCTTCAACATGCAACGCATATTCTAAGCTGCATACCATTTGATTTTGGATTTTCATAAAAAAATAATTAAAAAGTTAAAAATAGCGACAAAGATACGGCAAAAATTATTAATGCTTTTTTTTAATGAACTATTTAATGCGTTAATGGTATTAATCTAATTATCAAAATCTGCTCTAAACTGATCAATTAAAATGGATGTAGCAATTGCTGCATTAAGCGATTCGGTGTTTGAAAAACGTGGAATGGTCACTTTAGTTTGAATTTTATCTTGGACTTCTTTTGAAATCCCATGCGATTCGCTTCCGATTACTAATAAACTATTGCTTTTAAAATTAACATTACGATGCGAAACGCCGTCAAACAATGCGCCGTAAATATCTGTATATTTTGACTCCGAAATTACTTCTTTAAAGGACATAATTTTAGTTTTTATATAAAAAATAGAACCCATTGAGGATTGAATTGTTTTGGGGTTAAGTACATCCACACAACCTGGTGATAAAAAAATTTGTTCGATACCATACCAATGGGCCGTTCGAATTATCGTTCCTAAATTTCCAGGATCTTTTATATCGTCTAAGTATAATTGCAACCAATCTACTTTATTTATATTGCTATAAATTGGATAATGCACCAAAGCAAGTATATTGGAAGGAGAAGCCAAACAAGTTATTTGCTCCATTTGTTTTGCACTAACTTCTTCGATGTTCAGTTTTTTTGTATTCTGAGTTAATTTTGAAAAATCTACCGCATAAATTGAATGAATTTTAAAATCTTTTTGATGCATCAATTCCTCAATATTTTTATCCCCTTCGATAATAAAAAGTTGATTTAAAACTCTGTTTTTTTTAAGATGTAAACTTTTTATAAATTTTATTTGTAAATTTGTGGCCAATTCTTAAAATTTGAAATCAAAAATACATTTTTTTTATTATTTTGTAACAACTATTCTATTGTGGCAGCTGCAATCTTGTGGCGTAATGAATCAAATTCCGGAACAAGATACCCTATTAACTCAAAATAAAATTGAGGTTGTGGGTGTAGAAAAAGATTTGATTAATGATTTTTTTTACAAAGATGATTTGTTCAAAATTCCAATTCAACAACCCAATAAAAAGCTTTTAGGCGTTTTTCCGCTCTCATTAAATATATGGTCATTTTACAACCGAAAAAAAGTAACTCGTTTTTCTCAATTTATGAAAACCAAAATTGGTGCCCAACCTGTTATTTTTGATAGTACACAAGTAAAAAAGTCCGAGATTCGATTTAGTAATTACTATTCAAATATTGGATATTTTGACAATAAAATACAAACAAAAGTAGAGACAAGGAATAGAAAAACAACTGTTAACTATAATATATACCCTAACAAACCTTATAAATATCGGACTATAATTTATGATACCGCATCACCTCTGATGCGACATGTAATTCAAGACAAAACAAATCGATTGATTGAAATCAATGACGTTTTTAATGTAGATTTATTAATCCAAGAAAGGCAACGCATTACAAATTTGATCAACGAGGCTGGATATTATACATTTAATAAAGAATTTATCGAATTTGATTTAGATACATTTAAAGAAAATAATGAAATAGATTTATATGTGAAAATTCAAAAAGAAACCGATACGAATGATTTTAAAAGATATTTAGTTGATTCAATCTTTGTAGTAGTTTCTAAAAATGAAACGGAAAATGAGCAACTTGATGTCAAACGAATTCAAAATGTTGTATTTTTTCAAAATAAAAATGAGAAACTATACAACGAGCGCTTTCTTTATAATTTTTTTGAGCTAAAGAAAGATTCTATTTATTCCAGAACGAATAATATTAGAACCATTCAGCGTTTGACCGATTTAAATAATTTTAAAATCATAAATTCAAATTTTAGTTTTACTGCCAATAAACCTAACTCAATCAATGCTTTGTATTCGCTCATCCCCTACCGAAAACAATTTTTTTCAACGGGAGTTTCCGCTTATAATAGTTCTTTGGGATTAATTGGTAGCAATATCAATTTTAACTACAATAATAAAAACCTAACCAAAAGTGCCGACCGTTTTTCACTTTCATTAACAACTGGTTTAGAATTTAATTTCACTTTACGATCTGATGCTAGTACTGATAGAAGTATTATTTCTAGATCCGATATCGCCTTAGTAAGTAATTATTCCATCGATAAATTGATGGTACCTTTTTACGTTAATAAAAATAAATTAATTGTATATCGAACTAATATTTCAGGTCGTTATGCTTTTGAAAAAAGGTTGGCATTTTACGATTTACACAATTTGGCTCTTAATTTTGGATATGAATGGTCTAAAAATCCTAAGATTAGGCATTTTTACAATCCATTTTCGATCAGTTATATATTTTTACCTCAAAATTCTCTAAAACCTGAATTTATTGATATTCTTAATCGAAATCCATATCTAAAAGCCTCCTTTTCGGATGCGTTAATACTTGGCTCAAATTATCAATTTGTGTTTATTAATAATTCTATAAACAAAAAACATGTATTTCAATTTAAATTCAATGCGGAAATGGCTGGAAATATGCCATTTTTAACCAATGAATTATTAAATCTTAATAAGGATGAATCCATTAAATTCAACAATGTTCCAATTTCTCAATTTGCAAAAATGCAAACCGAATTAATTTATGCCTATAAAATAAATAAGCCGACTTCTATTCATACCCGTTTTAAATTTGGATATGCAAAAGCGTTTGGAAACTCTTCATTTTTACCCTATATCAAACAATTTTTTCTTGGAGGCCCTTATAGTTTGAGAGCATTCAGACTTCGTTCGGTT
>Ga0208595_1000208_pt1 | contig 22590 bp, 19 predicted proteins | sample LakMenEpi28Jun11_FD_150742 | JGI IMG/M metagenome (GOLD analysis project Ga0208595, IMG submission 150742) | Freshwater microbial communities from Lake Mendota, WI - 28JUN2011 deep hole epilimnion (SPAdes) | ecosystem: Environmental > Aquatic > Freshwater > Lake > Epilimnion/Euphotic zone ...
AATTCATAAAAGAAAACTAGTTAAATAAATAGCACAAACCGCCTCCAACGAGGCGGTTTTTTTTGGTAAAAGGTTTTGGGCACAGGGTAAAGGGAGCGCAAATTCGCACTAATTTACTCATTCGCTAATTTCCTCATTATCTAATTCCCCCATTGTCATTCTGAGCTTGCGAAGAATCTCCTACACAGTAGGCCTGCTTGCGAAGCATCTCCTACACAGTAGGCAACCTGTTCGCCTGTGAACACAAAACCCTTGACCCCAAACCCTTGACCCTTCATATAACACCCAACACAAAGAATCTATGGCAAAAACCTCAAAAAACACCTCAAAAAACACAAAATTTAAATACATTTTTTTATATTCGCATTCAATTAGTAAAACAATTATGAAAGTAATAAGCAAATTCCAAATTTTCTTTTTTTTAGTGATGTCTACATCCCTTTTTGCACAATTTAATGTGAATAATTTGTCTCTTGAGGCAGGTTATGGCTACACTGGAGCCATTTCGCCCTATCAAAAATTATATAAATCTAATTTTTCTGGATTTAATCATTTAAATGTGGGGATTAGATATATGTTCAATGAAAAATTTGGCGCAAAAGTGGCCTATAAATTAGATCATTTTGTAAATGACCCTGGAGGAAAAGTTGGAATTACATATAGTGCGGTTGCTGTATCTGGAATTTATAATGTGGGTAAACAATTCGGTTTAACCTATCTAACAAGAGATAAACTAGGAATAAACGCCCACGTAGATGCAGGTGTTGCATTTGGATATATGATTGGACAAAACAAATACGAAAAAATTGGCGTGGTGGGAATTGGACTTACACCAATGTATAACATCTCAAATAAATTTGCCGTAACAGCTGATTTTACTCATAATTTTACTATGAAGCAGCATTATGGATTTGACGGAATTTTACTAAATAAAGACTATACGCCGCAATCTGGAGGTTATTATAATTTTTCAGTGGGTTTAATTTATTATTTAGGAGAAAACAAATACCATTCGGATTGGTATTAAAAGCATAAATTTTATAATAATTTTACAAGCAACTTTTAATTCTTAAACAAGAATAGAAGTTGCTTTTTTCATCCAAAAAACACTAATATTTCTTAATTTTTTCTAAAAAAACATCCAAAATCACATAATTTAACGGACAATTAACAACTTATATAATTTTTATATAGCAACTTGCGTTGTTAAAGTATTTTTTAAAATTTACAGAAAATAATTCAAAATAAAATGCAAGAAAATAATACAAGAATAGACATTAGTGCGCTTAACGAAAAAATTGAAAACGAAAGTGCTTTTATTGATTTGCTAACTTCAGAATTAAGTAAAGTAATTGTAGGGCAAAAAGCAATGATAGAACGTTTGTTAATTGGCTTATTGGGTCAAGGACACGTTTTGTTAGAAGGAATGCCGGGTTTGGCAAAAACCTTAGTCATAAACACTTTATCTAAAGCCGTTCACGGTACTTTTCATCGTATTCAATTTACACCAGATTTGCTTCCTGCAGACGTGGTAGGAACGATGGTGTACAATTTCAAAGAAAATGAATTTTCTGTAAAAAAAGGACCCATTTTTGCCAATTTTGTTTTGGCAGATGAAATCAATAGAGCACCTGCTAAAGTGCAATCTGCTTTACTTGAAGCTATGCAAGAAAAGCAAGTAACAATTGGTGAAACTACGTATAAATTAGATATGCCTTTTTTAGTTTTGGCTACACAAAACCCTGTGGAACAAGAAGGAACATATCCGTTACCTGAAGCACAAGTAGACCGATTTATGCTAAAAACCATTGTCGATTACCCGAAAATGGAAGAGGAACAACTTATTATTCGTAACAGTTTAATGGAAACCACAGCAACTATTAATCCTGTGGTTAGTGTAGCACAAATTTTAAAAGCACAACAAACGGTTAAAGAGGTATATATGGACGAGAAAATCGAGAAATATATTTTAGATATTGTTTTTGCCACGCGTTATCCAGAAAAATATAGATTAGAAAACTTAAAACCACTAATTAGTTTTGGTGCATCGCCACGTGGAAGTATCAACTTGGCTTTAGCCGCAAAATGTTATGCTTTTATCAAAAGAAGAGGCTATGTCATCCCTGAAGATGTTAGAGCGGTGGTACACGATGTATTACGCCACAGAATCGGCATTACTTATGAAGCCGAAGCCGAAAACATCACTTCAGAAGACATTATCAATAAAGTTTTAAATCAGGTACAAGTACCATAGTTTTTGTTTCAGGTTTAACATTCTAAAAACAACTTGAAACCTGAAACAAAAATAGCTTGAAACAAAACTAAAATGGAGACGAAAGAGTTACTGAAGAAAGTCAAAAAAATTGAAATCAAAACCCGAAGATTGAGCGATCATATTTTCTCGGGACACTATCACACGTCGTTTAAAGGACGTGGGATGACATTTTCTGAAGTGCGACAATACCAATATGGCGACGATTTTAGAGCCATAGATTGGAATGTTTCCGCAAGAAATAACGATGCCTTTGTTAAAATATTCGAAGAAGAACGCGAATTAACGATGATGTTACTAATCGATTGTTCCGATTCGCAAAGTTTTGGAACTACATCGCAAAGTAAAAATGAGTTGGTAGCTGAAATTGCGGCAACACTTGCATTTTCTGCCACGCAAAACAATGATAAAATTGGTTTAATTTTATTTACCGATGAAATAGAATTGTTTATTCCACCAAAAAAAGGAAAATCGCACGTTTTACGAATCATCCGAGAAGTAATTGAATGCCAACCAAAAAGCAAAAAAACCAATGTCGCGGTGGCCTTAGATTTTTTATCGAGTGTCATAAAAAAACGAGCAATTGTATTTTTAATTTCCGATTTTATTACCGCGGATTTTCAAAAACCATTACAAATTGCTGCTAAAAAACACGATGTAACAGGCATTAGAATTTTTGATTCCCGTGAAAAAAGCCTTCCAAATATAGGAATTGTTCAAGTGCAAGATGCTGAAACGGGAGAAAAAATATGGTTAGATACACAAACAAGCAGCACCCGTTTGGTATATGAGAATAAGTATAAAACGAATGTAGAAAACTGTCAAAATACGTTTAGTAAATGTGCCGCAGGATTAGTTGAAACCGAAGCCAACGAAAGTTATGTAACGAAATTAGTAACCTATTTTAAAAGTAGAGCCTAATGAAGTTACGTCTTTTATTTCTGTTTCTTTTTTCAATTTCCGTAGGGTTTTCCCAAACGATAGGGACAACTGTATCTAAAAAGAAAATTAAAATTGGAGAACAAATTCAACTTACGTTAACCACAAAAGTAAACGAAAACGAGGTTGTGTTTTTCCCCGATTTAGATTCGATTGGCAAATTGGAAGTGGTGCACTCTTTTCCACCAGAAAAAAATAAAAAAGGCAACCAAACCGAATGGAAAAAAAAATACAATCTTACCCAATTTGATGCGGGCACCTATAAAATTCCAGCACTTGAGGTGTTAATTAACACAAAAAAAACCAAGTCGGAAAGTATTGAAATTTCCGTAATTGATGTAGAAGTAGATACTACAAAGCAAAAAATGTATGATATTAAAGAAGATGAAAATATCACTTCTAAAACTATAGATACATCTCAAGAACTTTCTGATCAACAAGTAGTTTTAGGTCTGTTATTCGCTTTTGTTTTTGCGGGAATACTCTATTTAATTTTACGCCAAAAACACCGAAATAAAAGCAAAACAGATGCTTATATTTCGCCATATAATAAAGCTTTTTTACGTTTTTCGGAAGTAAATACCGAAACAAATTCTAAAGAGTTTTATTCCAATATTACACAAATAATAAAATCGTATTTTGAAAAAACGTTAGAATTTTCTGCGTTAGAAAGTACTACAGAGCAGTTTATTTTGAAACTAAAAACGGCAGTACATCTTAAAAAATTTGAAATTTCAGAAACGACTATTTCCGAAATTGAAACGTTATTTCTTAAAGCCGATTTAGTTAAATTTGCCAAAATTGTAGTGGATGCAACATCGCATAGTTCAGACAAAACAGCAGCAGAGAATCTAATAAATGTATTTCACAAAACCTTACCTGTTTCTGAAGAAGAACAACAAATTGCAATAGCTAAAATAGCGGAAGAACAGCAACAAAATAAATATAAAAATATCAGACAAACAGCATTTATTGTAACGTTTTTAGTGGCAATAATTTCTGTAGTTGCCTTTTTTGGATGGGAAAATGTAACCCATTATTTTTCAGCAAAAATTAACGGAAAAGACGCCGATTATTATCTAAAAAAAGAATGGATCGTGTCAGAATATGGTTTGCCTGTTTTGCAAGTAGAAACGCCAGAAGTTTTAGCACGTGATTTGGTGACATCTAAAAATCCAAACATTAAAAATATCGCGCAATTTTCTTGGCAAAAACCAGAGGATAAATTAGCCATTTCGCTACAAACGATTGCTTATAAAGATTCTGTAAAAACAGATTTAAAAGCAATTTTTAATGATGAAATGAGCGAAATGATGCAATTGCAAGTCACTAAAATTCAAACAACTGCAAAGAAATTTAAAAATGTAAAGGATTTATCTGGCGATATTTTAGAAGGCACATTTGAAATTAACGAAGCCAACCAAACCAAACAAATGCGATTTTTTACGGTTTTTATTTCGGATAATTTCGGATTACAAAAAGTAAGAATTACTCACGATGCTAAGGACAAATTAGCTAAAGATTTTATAGATCGTGTTACAAATAGTCTCGAACAAGTAAATCAAGAGGAAGATGAATAGTGCTTTTATGCATCCCCATTTTTTATGGCTGTTATTGGTACTTCCGATAGCGGCGTTTTGGCAATACATAAAAGCGAACAAACAAAATCCAACTTTAAAAATCAGCACCACGGAAGGATTATCCATAAAAAAATCGTGGATTATAAAGTGTCGACCGTTTTTGTTTTTGTTAAAGCTTGTGGCGTTAGGATTTGTAATTATAGCATTAGCCCGACCAAGAAATACCCAAAAATCAAGTTATACAGATAGTAAAAACGGAATTGATATTGTGATTGCTACCGATGTCTCAGGAAGTATGTTAGCAACCGATTTTAAACCAAATCGATTGGAAGCCATAAAAAAAGTAGCCGAATCATTTATACAAAAACGAACAAACGACAGAATTGGTTTAGTTGTGTATGCCGGTGAAAGTTACACCAAAACGCCAGTAACTTCAGACAAAATTATGTTGCTAAACGCTTTAAGAGAGGTGCAATATAACGGGTTGGTTTTACAAGACGGAACCGCCATAGGAATTGGTTTAGGAACTGCCATTAATCGAATTAAAAACAGCAAAGCAAAATCGAAAATCATCATTTTATTAACCGATGGAGTAAATAACGTAGGAAGTTTAGATCCTATTTCAGCAGCAGAAATTGCTAAAGATTTTGGTATAAAAGTCTATACGGTAGGTGTTGGGACAAACGGAATGGCAAATTTTCCAGTAGCAAAAGATAGTAATGGAAACATCGTTTTTCAACCTCAAAAAGTGGAAATTGATGAGAAAATTTTACAAGAAATCGCTACGATTACAAAAGGAAAATATTTTAGAGCTACAGATAATACTAAGTTAGAAGCCATTTACGAAGAAATTGATGGTTTAGAAAAATCTAAAATTATAGAAAACCGCTTGATGCTATTTGATGAACAATTTCGAAGTTGGTTACTAATAGGGTTGTTTTTTCTTGTTTTAGAAATGGTTTTAAGTCGAACGCTATTTAAAAGTTTTATCTAATGTTTGAATTTGAATCGCCATATTATTTTATTTTGTTGTTACTACTTCCAATTGGATTAGTGGCACAGAAAGCCTATGTGAAATGGCAAACGGAAAAACAAGCCGTATTTAGCGAGCCAAAAGCCCTTGAAAAATTGCTTGTAAATTCGCCAAAACAGATATCGCGTATTAAATTTATGTTGCAAATAATGGCTGTTTTTTTCATTGTTTTAGCTTTGGTAAATCCGAAATTGGGTTCAAAAGTTGAAACAGTTCCTGCAAAAGGAGTAGAAATTGTATTTGCCATTGATGTGTCAAAAAGTATGTTGTGTAAAGACATTCAGCCCAACCGCTTGGAAAAATCCAAGCAAATAATGACACAAATGATTGAATCTATTGGAAGTGATAGAATTGGAATTGTAGCTTATGCGGGTAGTGCCTATCCTGTTTTACCAATGACAACAGATTATGAATTGGCAAAAATGTTTACACAAAGTATCAATACTAATTTAATTTCTTCGCAAGGAACAGCTATTGAAAGCGCCATTCAAACCAGTGTGGATTTCTTTGATAATCCAACTTCGGGGAAAGCCATTATTTTATTCTCAGATGGTGAAGACCATCAAAATGCTTCTTTTGATATTTCTAAAGTAACAAAAGAAAAAAATGTGAAAATTATAACAGTTGGAGTAGGAACCGCAAATGGCGGAACGATTGAATTTGAAGACGAACTCGGATTTCAACAAGTTAAAAAAGATAAAAACGGACAAGTTGTAATTACGAAACTAAATCAGGAAATTTTACAGAAAATAGCTTCAGAAACCAATGGAACGTATTGCAATGACAATCAAATTTCAAAAGTAGTTGCTTCAATAAAATCGGCATTAGCATCCGTAAAACAACAAGAATTTAAAGCCCAAGAATTGGCACAAAAACAATCGCAATTTCAGTGGTTTTTAGGCATTGCATTTTTATTGCTCTTGCTCGAATTTTTTATTACAAATAGTAATTTAAACATCAAAAATTGGTTTTCAAAACACCAGGCACATTTATTTTTGCTCGTGTTTTTAACTTCAGGAATGGCCTTTTCTCAAGAAAAAAACACAGATAATTCGCAACAAAAAGAAAAACAATTACGTTGGATAAAAGCCAAAGAAAAAAAACAAAAACAACCTGCAGAATATAATTTAGGAAACACCATTTATAAAAATAAAAAGTATGTTGAAGCGATAAGCAATTATAAAAATGCCGCTTTATTAGCAAATACTTCTGCACAAAAACACAAAGCGTATCATAATTTAGGAAACGCATATATGCAAGATAAAAATTATAAATTGGCAGTTGCATCCTACAAAAATGCTTTAAAGGCGAACGCTAAAGATGAAAAAACCAGATACAATTTAGCGTTAGCAAAAAAATTATTAAAAAAATATCCGCCAAAACCAAATCCGAAAAAGAAGAAAAAGGATAAGGAAGATAAAAAGAAAAACAACAAAGACAAGTCAAAAAATAAAGATAAAAAAACACCAAAAAAACCAAGCGCAAACAAACAACGAATGGATAACGTGCTAAAAGCAATTAGCAACGAAGAAAAAAAAGTACAAGAAAAAGTAAATGCCAACAAAGCTAAAACAAACACAACAAGCACAGAAAAAGATTGGTAAAATGAATAATAAAATAAAAACACTACTAACCTTATTGCTTTTCTCTTTTCTTTCCTTTTCTCAGGTTAAATTAGAGGTAAAAGCAGAAAAAACGAACCTTAAAATTGGTGAAGTGATTCAGGTTACTTATATTTTTAACGAAGAAGGCTCAAACTTCACACCTCCTAATTTTAATGGGTTTAATAAAGGTGGTTCGTACGTTTCTTCTAATGAAGAATACATAAATGGGGATTATGCCATACAACAAGTATATACCTATGTAATTCAGGCGGCCAAAGCAGGAAGATTACTTATTTCTCCAGCAACAATTAAATTTAATGGGAAAACCTATGCATCAAAACCTGTAGCCGTTTCTGTTTCCAACGAAAAAGCTGCCGATGCCATACAGAGAAACCAAAACACATCAACTGTTTCTAAATCCAATTCCTCAAACAAGTCGATTTCTGGCGCGAATAATTTATTATTTATTGATGTTGAAGTTAGTAAATCCAACGCCTATGTAAACGAACCTGTTGAGGTAAATTATCGCATTTATTTAGCACCCAATTTAGAAATTGAGTTAAATAAAAATATGGTTACAAAATTTAATAATTTTTGGAGTCAAACCGAAGATGTGCAAGGCGGATGGGAGCGAATGGTTGTAAACAATAGGGTGTATAAATCTAAGATTTTCAAGAAAGCCATTTTGTACCCTCAAAAAACCGGGAAACTTCAAATATCACCAATTACTTTAGACTTAAACATAAGTTATCCTACAGGAGATGTAGACTTTTTTGGCGATCCAGAATATGATGTGGCCAGAAGAGAAATTGTTTCTAATACGAAATACCTTCAGGTTCTTGCCTTGCCAGAAAAGGGAAAGCCCGAAAACTTCACAGGTGCTGTTGGAACTTTTGATTTTCAAGCAAATGTATCTAAAAACAATTTAAAATCAGGTGAGTCCTTACAATTAGACTTGATTGTTTCTGGAACTGGAAATTTAAAATTGTTCGAGATCCCTAAACCTAATTTACCAGCTAATTTAGAAATTTACGAGCCCCAACATCAAGAATTTGTGAACGAAAATATGAATGGAATTTCTGGAAAAATTAAAGATAGTTATACCATTATCCCACAGGAAAAAGGGGATTTCAAATTAAAACCACAGTATTTTTCATTTTTCGATGTCAAATCAAAAACCTACAAAACCATTTCATCTGAAGCTATAGATTTAGAAGTACTTCAAGGAGAAAATCAAGCTAATGTTACCTCGGTTTCAAAATCTAATTTAGCTGAAAAATCTCAAAAAACAGAACCAACATCAGATTTTGAATTTTCGTTTATGCATTTTATTGGACTTGTTACTTTAGCAGGATTGACTTTATTGTTTTTTACATTAAAAAGAAACAAATCGGAAACTGATGAAGAGGTAAAAACAGAAATAAAATCTGTAAATAAGGATTTTTCTGTAAACGATATTCAAATCTATTTGACAGAAAAGGAAGTGTTTTATCAGAAAATGGAACTTAAAATTGCCGAATTTTTAGAGTATAAATTTGGTTTAGAAAAAGCAGATTTAAATAAAGATAACATTATCCAAAAGTTTCAAGAAAACAATATTTCTTCAGAAAACACAAACGATTTTATTGGGCTGTTGCAAAACTGCGAAAAAGCAAGATATATGCCAACATCTGATGGAAATATGCAATCGGATTTTGAAAAATTACAAGAGTTAGTACAAATTATTAACGTGTAAAGGCAATAATCGTAATATAATTTTGTTTAGTGTATATTTGTAGTTCAACTTATTTTATGAAAAAAGTAGTTTCCTATTTATTTTTATGTTTTTCATTGCTTTCTTTTTCGCAACAGAAATTATGGAAAGGCTATTTTTCATACAATGAAATTACAGATGTTTGTATTTCTGACCAAAAGGTATTTTCCAGCACAAAAAATTCAGTATTTAACAAAGACGTTTTATCAAATACATTAACCACCTATACTTCAATAAACGACGTAAAACCAGATGAAATTACCGCTATTTTACATACGTCAAATAACTATACTTTAATTGGAAATAAAAATGGTTTAATAATTCTTATAAAACCTGATGGGACCACATTAAACAAAGTAGATATTATTACCGATGTACCAGTACCCGCCAATAGTAAAAAAATAAACGATTTTTACGAACATAACGGAAAAGTGTACGTGGCAACACAATACGGAATAACCGTAATTAAATTGTCTAATTTTGAAATTGAAAACAGTTTTTATATTGGAAATTCAGGTGAATTTATAGATGTATTACAAACTACAGTTTTTAATAATGAAATTTTTGCAGTAACCCGAACACAAGGCATAAAAAAAGCGAGCTTAAGTAATCCTTTTTTATACGATTTTTCGCAATGGTCGGTTTTTAATTCGTTAAATTGGTCGAGCATTGTAACGTTTAACAATCAATTAGTAGCGATGAATACTAACGGAATTACCTATAAATTTTCTGGTAATATTGCAGTGCCTTTTTCGCAAATGGTAACAAATGGTTTAAAACTTAGAACCGATTCTGTTTACTTAACGATAACCAATCAAAGCCAAATTTTACTTTACAGTCAAAATTTAACTTTAATAAATTCCATTAATTCAATTCCTAATTTTCCGGATACATTTACATGTGCTATTACAAAAAACAACGTGTTATATATTGGAACAAAAAAAAGCGGTTTATTTGAAACTGCCATTACAAATCCTAGTGCATTTACCAACATATCACCAGACGGACCTATTGAAGATTTGGCCTTTAAAGTAACCAAAACCAAAAACGATTTATGGCTAACTCACGGAAGTTATGACAGAACCTACACGCCAGATTATAAGTTACAAGGAATAAGCATTTTTAACACGAATACGGGTTGGACTAAAATACCAAACACCGAAGTAGCAGGTGCTGTTACGCTAGCAGCAATAGTAGAAAACCCAAGAAATAGCAGTGAAGTTTTTGTAGCTTCTGGACACAGTGGTTTATTGAAATTCACAAATAAAACAAATCCATTTCTATTTAACCAAACTAATTTTTTAGAATCAGTATTATTGCCGCCGCCAAATCAAAACTTTGTGTCAGTGCGAATTAACGGAATGAAATACGACAAAGATGGTAATTTATGGCTTACAAATGCTTTAGTAGACAACGGGCTAAAAGTCCTAAAAAATGGTAATACTTGGCAGTCGTATAATTTAAGTGCAGTAATTCAAAATCCAACCGCTTTGCATTATGGCAATATAGACATTGATAAAAACGGAACAAAATGGACCGCTACGTATGGTGGGGGTGTATTAGCGTTTAATGAAAAATACAATAATAAATTCATAATCATTAACGAAGAAAACGGGAATTTACCAAATAACGATGTGCGATGTGTAGCTGTAGATAACAAAAACCAACTTTGGATTGGAACGTTTAAAGGGTTGCGAATTTTAAATAGCGTAGACAGATTTATTTCTGAAACAGCATTAACAACAACAAATATTGTCATTCAGGATGGCGATTTGGCTCAAGAATTGTTTTACCAACAAGTAATTCAGGATATTAAAGTAGATGGCGCTAACAATAAATGGGTAGCTATAGCAGATGCTGGCGTTTTTCAGGTTAGTGCAAATGGACAAATTACGTTACGAAGATTTACAAAAGATAATTCACCATTACCCAGTAACAATGTGTTAGATATTGAAATTGATGAGGTTTCTGGTGAAGTGTTTTTTGCTACAGATAAAGGATTGGTTTCTTTTTTAGGATCAGCCACAAGAGGAGACGACGATTTACAAAATGTGTACATATATCCAAATCCGGTTCGACCAGAATATTCAGGAACAGTAAAAATTTCCGGATTGATGGACAAAGTAAATTTGAAAATCACAGACATTGAAGGAAATTTAGTTTTTGAAACAACCTCTTCAGGCGGAACGGTAGAATGGGATACCACTGCGTTTGGTAAATATAAAGTAGCCTCTGGCGTATATATGGTTTTTGTTTCTTCAAGCGATGCCGCAGAAACTACGGTAAAAAAAATAATGGTCATTCGATAATGCAAACAAAAACCAAAGCCATTGTTTTAAGTGCTATTAAGTACCAAGAAAAAAGTTTAATTGTAAAATGCTTTACCCAATCAGACGGGTTGAAATCTTATTTTATCCCAAGTGCTTTTTCTTCCAAAAAGTCCAACCAAAAAATAGCGTATTTTCAACCATTCAACCTTTTAGAAATAGAAGCCAACCATAAAAATAAAGGCACTTTAGAGCACTTTAAAGAAGTAAAACTCGCGTACAATTATCAAAACATAAATACGGATATTGTAAAAAGCGCTATGGTTTTTTTTCTTTCGGAAGTAGTACATAACAGTATTTTTGAAGAAGAAAAAAACGAGAATTTATTTTCATTTTTAGAAACGTCTTTGTTATGGTTAGATGCGAATGATTCTATCTCGAATTTTCACCTTATTTTTCTATTAGAACTCACCAAATTTTTAGGGTTTTATCCACAAATACAAGAAACAGATTTTGCCTATTTTGAAATGATTGATGGTGTTTTTTCTCCCTTTCAAGGCACAAGCTGTTTAAATGAACACGAAACAAAGTTGCTTAAAAAAACCTTGCAATTAAAATATGACGACAATCAAAAAGTGTTTGCAGGGTTAGAGCGTCAAATAGTATTAAAAATTCTTTTGGATTATTATGCCATTCACTTAGATGGCTTCAAAAAACCAAAATCGTTAGAGGTCCTAAAAGAAGTTTTTTCTTAACCTACAACTTTTGCCTTATACCTTTTGCCTTTTCTCATTAAATCCTTACTTTCGCAAATTGAATTAAGATAGCGACAAAATGAGTACAAAATTTACGGAATATAAAGGACTTGACTTGCCAACTGTGGCATCAGAAGTTCTTGATTTTTGGAAGGAAAACAACATCTTTGAAAAAAGTGTGTCTACACGTGAAGGAAACCAACCATTTGTATTTTTTGAAGGACCACCTTCTGCAAACGGATTGCCTGGAATTCACCACGTAATGGCGCGCGCGATTAAAGATATTTTTTGTCGATATAAAACTCAAAAAGGATTTCAAGTTAAGCGTAAAGCAGGTTGGGACACTCATGGATTACCTGTAGAATTAGGTACTGAAGCCGCTTTAGGAATTACTAAAGAAGATATTGGAAAAACCATTTCCGTTTCAGATTACAACGAAGCGTGCAAAAAAACAGTTATGCGTTATACCGACGTGTGGAACGATTTAACCGAAAAAATGGGGTATTGGGTAGATATGGAAGATCCGTATGTTACTTACAAATCCAAATATATGGAATCGGTTTGGTGGCTACTAAAACAAATTTATAATAAAGATTTGCTATACAAAGGGTACACCATTCAACCGTATTCGCCAAAAGCAGGAACAGGTTTGTCTTCGCACGAAGTCAATCAGCCTGGTTCGTATCGTGATGTGACGGATACGACTGTAGTAGCGCAATTTAAAACCAAAAACGAAACGTTACCAAACTTTTTACAAGGTTTTGGAGACATACATATTTTAGCTTGGACGACTACGCCTTGGACGTTGCCAAGTAATACTGCATTGACTGTAGGACCAAAAATCGATTATGTTTTAGTTCAAACATTTAATCAATATACTTTCGAACTTGTAAAAGTGATTTTGGCTAAAAACCTTGTCGGAAAACAATTTGGGAAAGGGTTTTTTGCAAGCACAGAATCATCTGATTTCGAAAATTTTAAAGCAGGCGATAAAAATATTCCATTCAAAATTTTAGCCGAATGTAAAGGTGCTGATTTAGTAGGAATTCGTTACGAACAATTAATGCCATTAGCGTTACCCTATCAAAACCCAGAAAATGCATTTAGAGTAATTGCTGGAGATTTCGTAACTACAGAAGACGGAACAGGAATCGTTCACACCGCACCTACATTTGGAGCAGATGATGCTAAAGTGGCAAAAGAAGCTACTCCAGAAGTGCCGCCAATGTTGGTTTTAGATGAAAATGGAAATGCAGTTCCTTTAGTGGATTTGCAAGGGAAATTCATTTCTAATTTAGGCGAATATTCTGGGAAATACGTTAAAAACGAATATTACAATGAAGGTGAAGCACCAGAACGCTCTGCCGATGTAGAAATTGCTATCCAATTAAAAGAAGAAAACAAAGCCTTTAAGGTAGAAAAATACGTACACAGTTACCCACATTGCTGGAGAACAGACAAACCCATTTTATATTATCCATTAGATTCTTGGTTCATTAAAGTAACTGAAATCAAAGACCGAATGTTCGATTTAAACGAAACCATCAACTGGAAGCCAAAAGCTACTGGAGAAGGTCGTTTTGGGAATTGGTTGAAAAATGCCAATGACTGGAACTTATCGCGTTCAAGATATTGGGGAATTCCTTTGCCAATTTGGAGAAATGAAGAAGGAACAGAAGAAATTTTAGTAGGTTCGGTAGCAGAATTAGTTCAAGAAATTGAAAAAGCAATTGCCGCTGGTTTTATGACCGAAAATCCATTTAAAGGATTTGAAATCGGAAATATGACTGAAGAAAATTACGATTTAGTCGATTTACACAAAAATGTAGTAGACGAAATTATACTGGTTTCTGCATCAGGCAAACCAATGAAACGTGAAACTGATTTAATTGATGTTTGGTTCGATTCGGGTGCGATGCCTTATGCACAATGGCATTATCCTTTCGAAAACAAAGATAAAATTGACGAAAACAAAGATTTCCCTGCCGATTTTATTGCAGAAGGAGTGGATCAAACTCGTGGATGGTTTTATACTCTACACGCTATTTCTACGTTAGTTTTTGATAAAATTGCATATAAAAATGTGGTGTCAAACGGTTTAGTATTAGATAAAAACGGACAAAAAATGTCTAAACGTTTAGGTAATGCTGCCGATCCATTTGATACTTTAGCCGAATATGGCCCTGATGCTACGCGTTGGTATATGATTTCAAATGCCAATCCGTGGGATAATTTAAAATTCGATTTAGAAGGAATTGCTGAGGTGCGAAGAAAATTCTTTGGAACGCTTTATAACACGTATTCTTTCTTTGTTTTATATGCTAATATTGATGGGTTTACCTACAGCGAAGCCGAAGTTCCTTTAGTAGAACGACCTGAAATTGATCGTTGGATTTTATCGGAATTACATACGCTTATTCAAGTGGTTGATGCCGCTTATGCAGATTACGAACCTACTCGTGCTACTCGTGCTATTTCTGATTTTGTTCAAGAGAATTTAAGTAATTGGTACGTGCGTTTATGCCGTCGTAGATTTTGGAAAGGCGACTATGCTCAAGACAAAATTGCTGCCTATCAGACGCTTTATACCTGCTTAGAAACGGTTGCAAAATTAGCCGCACCGGTAGCACCGTTCTTTATGGACAGACTGTATAAAGACCTGAATGCCAATACTAATAAGGAAAATTTTGAAAGTATACACTTATCTATTTTCCCAGTTTCGGTTGAAAACTTTGTTGATAAATCACTAGAAAGTAGAATGCAGAAAGCACAAACTATTTCTTCTTTGGTTTTATCTCTTCGTAAGAAAGAAATGATTAAAGTACGTCAACCATTACAAAGAGTAATGATTCCAGTGCTTGACGCTACTTTTAAAGCTGAAATTTTAGCTATTGAAGACTTAATTAAAGCTGAAGTTAACGTAAAAGAAATAGAATTATTAGAAGATGCTTCTGGGGTTTTAATTAAACAAATTAAACCAAATTTTAAAGCATTAGGACCTCGTTTTGGTAAAGACATGGGCTTGATTGCCAAGGAGATACAGTCATTTACACAAGACCAAATTAATGAGTTAGACAAAGCAGGTGAATTGACAATTACCAGTTCTGGAAAAAGTATTACTTTAACAGTCGAAGATGTGGAGATTTCTTCTCAAGATATTCCGGGTTGGTTAGTGGCCAATTCAAACGGAATTACAGTAGCTTTAGATATTACCATTTCTGAAGAATTACGTATGGAAGGGATAGCGAGAGAGTTAGTCAACAGAATTCAAAATATTCGTAAAGATTCTGGTTTTGAAGTTACAGATAAAATTAAAGTTCAAATACTAAAAAATGATAGTATTGAACAAGCGGTACTCGCAAATGAATCGTACATCAAATCAGAAACACTAACAAACGAACTAATTTTTGTGTCAGAAATAAAAAATGGTACGGAAATTGAGTTCGATGAGTTAAAAACAATAATACTAATTTCAAAATAATAAAACCTTATGGTGCTATTAGATTGAAATAATAAATTTTAAAAAAATGTCAATTATGATAGATCAACAAATAAGATTCTCAGATGCAGAATTGCAAGAATTTAAGGAATTAATTAATCTAAAGTTAGACAAAGCTAAAAACGACTTAGAATTAATTAAAAGTGCGTATTTAAACGATTCCAACAACGGAACGGAAGATACTTCTCCAACATTCAAAGCATTTGAAGAAGGAAGTGAAACCATGAGTAAAGAAGCGAATTCGCAATTGGCTATTCGCCAAGAAAAATTTATTCGTGATTTAAAAAACGCTTTAATTCGTATCGAAAACAAAACATACGGATTATGTAAAGTTACTGGGCAATTAATTAACAAAGAGCGCTTAAAAATTGTTCCTCACGCTACAATGAGCATAGAAGCAAAAAATTTACAGCGTTAAAAAACGTTACTAATTATAAAAACGCTCCTTATGGGGCGTTTTTTATTCGTTAAAATTGTTACTTTTGCACAAACATTAAAAAATGAACCTAAGAAAAGCCTATTTATTTGTATTTCTGATTTTACTTATTGATCAAGCAAGTAAAATTTACATCAAAACAAATTTTTATATTAACGAACAAGTAAAAGTGTTCGATTGGTTTAGAATTTACTTTGTAGAAAACGAAGGAATGGCTTGGGGCGCTGAAATCCCAGGTGATTATGGTAAATTATTTTTAACGCTTTTCAGAATTGTTGCTGTTGGAGGAATTTCTTGGTGGCTGTATGATTCTATAAAGAAAAAATTATCAAATTATTTAACTTTTGCCATTACTTTAATTTTAGCAGGTGCTATTGGGAATATTATCGATTCTGTTTTTTACGGCGTAGTTTTTAACGATAGTTACAGTCAAGTTGCTACCATGTTTTCCGACAAACCTTACGGGACATTGTTTCACGGCGAAGTAGTGGATATGTTTTATTTTCCAATTATTAAAGACATTCCAATGCCTGAGTGGGTGCCTTTTATTGGTGGAAGACCTTTTACATTTTTCAACGCTATTTTCAACGTGGCCGATGTTGCCATTTCTACTGGTTTTGGAATTCTAATTGTATTCAACAAAAGATGTTTTAACTAAAAACAAAACATAATTTTCTGTTATTTTAATCTTTATTTATTCCTATTTTAAATAATCATATCGTAAATTTGCCTCAAATAGTTTTGATATGTTCGATGTTCAGAAAATAAGAGCGCAGTTTCCTATATTGTCACAAAGCGTTAACGGAAAACCTTTAGTGTATTTTGATAATGGAGCGACTTCACAAAAACCTCAAGTTGTAATTGATAGCATTGTAGATTATTATTCCAATTACAATGCAAATATTCACCGCGGTGTCCATACGTTAAGTCAATTAGCAACAGATGCCTACGAACAAGCTCGATATAAAATTCAAAAGCATTTTAATGCAAAACAGCCGTACGAAATCATTTTTACTTCAGGAACCACCGAAAGTATTAATTTAGTTGCTAATGGTTTTGCCTCTTTAGTAGAAAAAGAGGATGAAATAATTATTTCGGCATTAGAACATCATAGTAATATTGTGCCTTGGCAAATGTTGTGCGAAAAAACAGGTGCGGTATTAAAAGTTATTCCAATGGATGTTCACGGCGAATTAATTTTGTCGGAATACGATAAATTACTTTCTAATAAAACCAAATTAGTTTGTTGCAATCATATTTCAAATGCTTTAGGAACGCTAAATCCAATCGAAGAAATAATAAAAAAAGCACATGCCGTTGGGGCAGCAGTTGTAATTGATGGCGCACAATCTTGCCCGCATTTAAAGCCTGATGTTCAAGCTTTAGATGTTGATTTTTATGTAACTTCTGCGCATAAAATGTGTGGTCCAACAGGTGTTGGAATGCTTTATGGAAAAGAAGAATGGTTACGAAAATTGCCACCCTACAAAGGCGGCGGAGAAATGATTGCTACCGTGACTTTCGAAAAAACTACGTATGCAGATTTACCTCATAAATTTGAAGCAGGAACACCAAATATTTGCGGAGGAATTGCTTTTGGAGCGGCTATTGATTACATGAACGAAATAGGTTTTGACAACATAGCCAAACACGAACATGAATTATTGCTTTACGGAACAAAAAAACTGCAAGAAATTGAAGGATTAACCATTTACGGGCCCACAGATTTAACTAAAAAAGCGTCTGTAATTTCTTTTAATATTGAAAACATTCATTCGTATGATATTGGCACGATTATAGATAAATTAGGTATAGCGGTACGAACAGGTCAACATTGCGCACAACCAATAATGGATTTTTATAAAATTTCAGGAACGATTAGAGCCAGTTTTGCCTTTTACAATACCAAAGAAGAAATTGATATATTTGTAGCAGCTTTAATACGAGCCAAAACGATGTTGTCCTAACTAAAAACAAACAAAATGAAAAAGTTTTTAATTTTATCAACTTTAATCCTTACTCTATTTGCGTGTAGTGGTTCAAAAAGTTATACCAAAGACGATGTGCCAACCATTTTTTATGAAGCAAATACCAGAGGTTTTTTTCTTGCGATAAAAGTTGAGAATCGAGTGCTTTATACATCTAATGAGCGAGATTTTAAAGAATATTCCAATAAAATTGAAATTTCAGATACAGATTGGAAAGAGATTTCTGCATTAGCAAAAGCTGTCGATTTAGAAAAGGTAAAAGACTTAAAGTGGCCAACAGAAAAAAGATATTACGACGGTGCAGCATTTGCTAATATTATTTTCGAAGCAAAAGGGGTAAAATATCCAGCTAATGGTTTCGACCACGGTTTTCCACCTGCAGAAATTGAAAAATTAGTTAGTAAAATTACGAAACTAGCAGAAAAAAAATAATGAATATTAAAGAAATACAAAACGAAATTGTTTCCGAATTCTCTATGTTCGATGATTGGATGGAGCGTTACGAGTACATCATTGAATTAGGAAAAGGCTTACCAATTATTGAAGAGCAATTCAAAACAGAAGATAATATCATTAAAGGTTGTCAATCTAAAGTTTGGGTTCACGCTGAAGAAAAAGAAGGAAAAGTCGTTTTTTCAGCCGATAGCGATGCCATTTTAACTAAGGGAATTATTGCTATTTTAATTCGAGCTTTTTCGAACCAAACACCTGCTGCAATTTTAGAAGCAAATACCGATTTTGTAGATGAAATTGGATTAAAAGAGCATCTTTCAGCTACTCGAGCAAACGGCTTGGTTTCGATGATAAAAAAAATAAAAATGTATGCTTTGGCATTTGAAGCAAGAAATTAAGTGATGCGACCATATAAGTGAATCATAATAATAAAACTAATATGACTTATATGTTAAAATAAAAAACCAGAAAAAATGGAAGAATTTAAAGACGAAATAAACTTAGGCGAAAGCGTAGTAACTGCATTAAAAGGAATCTATGATCCAGAAATCCCTGTGGATATTTATGAATTAGGTTTGATTTATGATGTGATGATTAACGAGGATAATGAAGTTAAAATTTTAATGACGTTAACTTCGCCAAATTGTCCAGTTGCCGAATCGTTACCAAAGGAAGTGGAAGAAAAAGTTGAAAAAATTGATACGATTAAATCTTGTGAAGTTGAAATTACTTTTGATCCACCTTGGAGCAAAGATTTGATGAGCGAAGAAGCCAAATTAGAATTAGGAATGCTTTAATTAATAGTCTGAAAGCCAAAAGTTTGAAAGTCTTAAAGTTTATAATTTAACTTTTGACTTTCGACTTTTGACATTACGACTTTTTGACTAAAATGAGTGAAATAGTAAATAAAGTGGCCAATAGCGCCTTAATGGTTTTCGATTTAGAAGATTATTATCCGGATAATCACGTGATAGCAGTTGATGTATCCCAATGGTTGTTTGGTGGTGTTATTTTGAAGGAAACCGAATTTAGATCCCAATTAAAAGCTACTGATTGGTCAGTTTACGAAGATAAATATGTGGCATTATATTGTTCAGAAGATGCTATTTTGCCTGCTTGGACTTATGCTTTAGTGGCGGTTCATTTAGCGCCATTTGCTTTAAAAGTGATTCAAGGCACTAAAGAGTTGGTAATTATTGATTGGTATCAAGATATTTTAAATAAATTAGACTACACAGAATTTTTTGACAAACCCTTGATTTTAAAAGGATGTTCTAAAAAAGAAGTACCCAATGAAGTGTACACTTTAGCCATTCAAAAATTAATGAAAGTAGCCAAAAGCATTATGTTTGGCGAAGCGTGTTCTGCTGTTCCGCTGTTTAAAAAGAAGTAATTTGTCCATTACATTTACACACAAACTTGTCATGCTGAAAGCATCTCTGAGATCAGAATGACAAACCTAGCGATTTTCTAAAAATTCGAATTTTGGAATTTGGATTTTCTATTTTGGAATTTAATCTAATTTTCTTCTTCCTCAATTACATCTTTGTAATCTGGATATAAAAATTTATTATAAGGAAAACGACTGATATGAATGCTTCGCACCGCCTCATATACTTTTTCTCTAAACGCTTCAAAGTTTTCTTTTTCCGTAGCGGAAATAAAAAGCGTGTTGTTTTCACCTAAATTACTCATCCACGTTTTTTCCCAATCTTGAAGTGAGAAATTTTTAGATGTTTTTTCAATAGTTTCATCGCTTTCATCAATTTTCACATATTTGTACGCGTCAATTTTATTAAAAACCATAATTGTTGGCTTATCGGCACTTTTAATATCTAATAAAATTTTATTTACAGCCGCAATATGATCTTCAAACTCAGGATGAGAAATATCTACCACGTGTAAAAGTAAATCAGCTTCCCGGACTTCATCCAACGTGCTTTTAAAAGAATCTACCAATTGTGTAGGGAGTTTTCTAATAAAACCAACCGTATCAGAAAGTAAGAAAGGTAAATTTTTAATAACCGTTTTTCTAACCGTAGTGTCTAGCGTAGCAAACAGTTTATTTTCTACAAACACTTCGCTTTTCCCAACAGCATTCATTAAAGTTGATTTCCCCACGTTGGTATAACCCACTAAAGCCACTCGAACCATTGCGCCACGATTCCCTCTTTGGGTAGACATTTGTTTGTCTATAACCTTAATTTTTTCTTTTAGTAAGGAAATTCTATCTCTTACAATTCGTCTATCGGTTTCAATTTCTGTTTCCCCAGGACCACGCATACCAATTCCACCTCGTTGACGCTCTAAGTGCGTCCACATTCCGGTTAATCGGGGTAATAAATATTGACATTGTGCTAATTCAACTTGTGTTCTGGCATAAGACGTTTCGGCACGTTGTGCGAAAATATCTAAGATTAAATTGGTACGATCTAAAACTTTACAATCTAATTCCCTTGTGATGTTTTTTTGTTGCGAAGGCGTTAATTCATCATCAAAAATTACCGAATTGATATCATATTCTTTGATGTATGTTTTAATTTCTTCAAGTTTTCCAGTGCCTACAAATGTTTTAGGATGCGGTTTATCTGTCTTTTGCCAAAAACGTTTCACTACTTCGCCACCAGCCGTATAGGTTAAAAACTCTAATTCGTCTAAGTATTCATTGAGTTTTTCTTCGTTTTGGTTTTGAGTGATAAGTCCAACAATTGCGGTTCTTTCAAAGATATGTTTTTCAACTTCAAGCATAAGTTTTGTAAATATTCACAAAAATAGCCAATAATTTTCAATAAATAACAATGTTGTTTTTTAACGATTTTTTGATGCGTTTTATCGATTAATTTAGTAATACTATATAATCTTATTACATTTGTTAATACTTACATAACTTAAACACAAAATTACTATAATGAAAAAACTACTTTTATTATTATTTATGTTCGCAGGTTTCAGCGTTTTTGGACAATTATCCCAAAACTTTGAAGGCGCAACATTTCCACCTACTGGCTGGACAACCTTTGAAACAGGAACAGGTACAGTTCAAAGTTGGTCTGAAACTAACTTAGCTGTTTTTACCTACGGAGGAGTTGGAAAATCCGCAATGATTAACAAAGAAAACGTATCTACAGGTCAGGCGATTGACTGGATGGTTACTTCTGCAGTTACAGTACCTGCTAATGGGCAATTACGATTTTATACCAAAACCATTCAAACTGGGGTTCAAGGAAGTTTATTTGATATCAAAATTTCAACAACTTCCCAAACTAACCCTTCAAGTTTTACTAATCTTATTTCATATGACGAGGCTTCTTTAACAGCAGTATCAAATGTTTACGAAGAAAAAGTAATTGATATACCAACCACATACCCAGTGGGCTCTACTATTTACATCGCATTTGTTATGACAAATGACAACGGGGATAGATGGTTAATAGACAATGTAAACGTCGTACCAAAATGTAATGCACCTATCGGGCCATTAGCAACAGCAAGCGAAACTACTTCGAGTGCTGTATTAAGTTGGGGAAATCCGGGAGGAATTACAACATGGCAAGTTGAAGTAGTACCTTTTGCAAGTGCATTTACAGGTGTTCCTACTTACACAAATGTAACTACAAATCCGTTTACTGCAACAAATCCACCACTACCTGCAACACCGATTTTATTACCAAATACGTTATATAAATTTCAGGTACGTTCTGTTTGTACTAGTGGTTTTCCAAGTGATTGGTTTGGACCAAGAAGTTTTCAAACAGCATCTTTTGGAGATACGTGTGCGGGTCCAATTGTAGTTGGGAATCTTACAAACCCGTTAGACCCAACAACATTTGTTTCAGGATTATTACCATACCAAACAATTGATAATACAGCCAATTATTTAGATTTATTTGATACGGCACAGCCTTTAGCTTGTAGTAGTTCTGCTACCAATTATATGGCAGGTAACGATGTTTTTTATTCATACACTGCAACATTTACTGGCAATATTGCTATTTCTTTATCACCAACAAA